>RCUF01000007.1_pt1 | contig 242061 bp, 214 predicted proteins | sample 2166311 | NCBI WGS metagenome assembly RCUF01 (sample SAMN09932608, study PRJNA488358) | compost metagenome | feature: garden; material: soil; isolation source: compost soil in 4-hydroxybenzonitrile-enriched culture | place: Germany: Experimental Botanical Garden Goettingen | collected 2016-01-27 | reverse complement strand
TGCATGTATTAGGCACGCCGCCAGCGTTCGTCCTGAGCCAGGATCAAACTCTCCAATAAAGTTATTGAAAAGAGCGATAGCTCATTTTGAATCTGACGAGATTCATATCTCATTGTTTGAATCTCACTTGCGTGAAATCCGCTCACTCGTTGTTCAGTTTTCAAAGATCAACTTCAACCTTATTTCTCAAGGTCTGACCGCTTTAGGCATTCCTTTTTAGCGGATTACCACATCTCAGCGGCGACTTTTATAATGTAACATGTTTCGCTTTTTAATGTCAACAACTTTTTTCGATTTAGTTAGCCGAAAATTTATTGTTCTCAAAATCAAGCGAAGTAAGACGAGTTATAATGTATCATAGCTACCAGCAAGCAGTCAACCTTCATTGTGAGCTTTAGCGTATTTCATAATCCCCCAGCTATTCAGACCTATCCTGATAGCTGTAGTGAATGCATGTAGTAGCCACTATCGGAGCTCCTTCCTGCTATATATCTTACTCGTTACAAAATACGAAAGCCCAAAGAGACAGATGGCAACCACTAGAAACACGATGGAGAACTGTTCATCAATTACATGGTTAACAAGAGCATGATACACTCCGAATACTGCACCAAATACGCCAAAAGAAAAAATAATGCTCAAAATCATCACGATCTCCGCTTTATCCGGGCCCATTGCATAGCCTAATGGATAGGTCAAAGCAGCGCTACATAATATAATCCCTGAGCCACGTGGTACAAGATTGTACATGGGCCACAGGGACTCAGCTCTATATGCAATGATAATTAATTGAATACACAGGGTCACGAAGACGCTCAGTAATAATAGCAGTATAAATGTAGCATACTTGCTTTGTATGATCTGCTGCCTAGCAAGGGGCAAGGTAAGCTCATAACGATCCCAGCCAGCACTACTATCCTGCTTCATTAGCGAAAATGCATTAGCAGGAATTAAAATAATAGATAGCATAACGGCCACCTGTGCTGCAGCAGGGGTATCCATAAAAAACAGCATTGTATTAACCAAGCCTACAATCAGGAACGAAATTTTGAGATGGCTCTCTAAAGAATACAAGTTATTCAGAATTAGTCCCCTCATGCCCGCTCCCCTTTCATTAGCAGCTTCGTAATATCATCAATGGTTATGCTAGGTTGGATGTTCTCGATAAGTGCTGTATCTTTGTTAGCAATCAACGCCTGAATAATATCTCCTTTCTGCACGTATGCTGCTACATTAGGCAGATCTCCCTTCAATTCGTTCCATACATGAGTATCGTATTGCGCAATACTGAAGGTACTTAAGAGCTTCTCCTTCGTACATTGTAGGATAATCTCTCCGCGCTTAATAAATATTAGATCATCCGCTATTTTCTCGATATCACTTGTAATGTGAGAAGATAATAGAATCGAGCGGCGTTTGTCACTCACGAAATCCAAAAAGACCTCAAGAATCTCATCCCGTGCAACAGGGTCCAGCCCAGAAGTGGCTTCATCGAGAATCAATAGCCTAGCATCGTGTGATAGAGCCACAGCGATGGCTAATTTCATACTCATTCCACGAGAATAGCCGCTAAGCTTTTGGCTGCTCGGCAAAGAGAAGCGGTCCAAGAAGTATAGGTATTTCTCCTGATTCCATCGTTCGTAGACATTTCTCAATACTCGGCCCAGCCTCACCGCATCCAGTCCAGGCGAAAAATTTGCACAATCAAATACAACACCGATTCGCTCCTTAATTTCTTTCTCTGCTTCGAGCAATTCTTTACCGAAGAGCTTGATCACTCCCCGATCTTTATGCAGTGTCCCTAGTATGATTCCCATCGTGATCGTTTTTCCCGCTCCATTTTCACCAATAAATCCAGTGATTGTGCCATAGGGAATGGAGAAGGTTACATCCTTCAATTGAAAGTCTGATTTCGAATAAGATTTGCTCACATTTCTAACCTCAAGGATTGGCTCCTCCATAGGTCCTCCCTCTTAAATGAAATCAGGAAAAAAATAAGCGAGCTTATTTTTTTCCTGATGGTTAAGTAATATGATTCTATTTTATCAAAAAATATGAAATTCTAAATTAACAATGATTGCTCGCTGTAGACCAGCCTACAGTTACCGTAGTTACTGTCCAAGTGATCGTAATCGGAAATGCCTCTTGCTCATCGCCAATTTTTGCAGACATTTTTTGCAGCGCCAATACGTCGTTCATCTTCTCACCCCCTTTCAAAAGTATGTACAAGTTCACATTCCACTAAAATATATTTAACACGTTGTTATCTGTTCTTTATTCATTGTCTATATGCTGAAAGTATTGAGAATCGAGCTTCATTCCTCTTGTAAGAAGTCTTCGCCACAAATTGATTAATATGAATAAGTGGAAGCCAGTAAAGCGGATTCGACTCCTGCAAACCTTGTAAAGCAAGCATGATACCTGCACTCCCAGTATACCAATCATCAGATAAGCGATATCCAAAATTCCCAGAAAAACGTATCTGGTCTTGCCGGGCTACAAGGAACAATTGCAATCGCTGCAAGGATAGCTTGACATGTTCTTGTCGCACGTCAGCATCATCTTCAATGAGACATGGCAGTAGCAGGAAGCCCCCTGCCCCATCCAATATTCCGCCGCTGAAGGTACACCTGATATCATTCAGGTTCATAATCAACTTCAGTTCCTCTTCATAGTGTCTCTTCCCAGTAACATGGTTGAAATACCAGATCGCGACCCCGATACCTATCGATCCCCCAGATAGATAAGGAAGCACTCGTTTCTTCTCATCCATTGCTTGCAGGACCAATACTTCTTCATCCCGATGTGAATGCTCCAGATCCATCTCAATTAATTGCCTGGCTCGAATGCAACAGTCCTCTTCTCCAGTAACAGCATACATGGCGCTGAACAGCACGGATACACCCGACCACCCATCTATCATTCCTATAGGAACAGCCGCCCAATCCGTTACCATTAAGGGTCGTCTCTTATCCATCACAGATATAATCTTGGCAATGATGCGTCTTGCCTCGTCTAAATATGCTGCCTTGCGCTCCTCCAGATACAGGCTCAACCACGCTAATCCCATACCTGCAAGCCCTGATCTCAACGAGATATCATGGGAATTGTCATATTCAATTTGTGAGAACCTTTCCAGTGCTGCTCCTGTATAACCTAACTCGTACAACGTGGAGGCTATTCCTGCATTGCCTACCAACAGTCCGTGTCCGCCTTCCAGGGTATTATGGGACAAAACGCTATCCTCCAACCACTCATGGACCCGACTATCCATATAGCCTGTTCTGTGAAGAGCCAGTGCAGCGCCAGTACCACCCGTTAATACATTGATTAAGCCGCCTGAATTCTCATACTGTCTGATATCACCATGAACGAGGCCCTTCTCTGGTACCAGGTTGACTAGCATTCCTCTACTCAACCCCTGAATGACAGAGCTAATGTCACTAGATGACATCAATGATACGATGACCTGCTCGTCAGGGTACGCTTGCTCTTTTGCAGCTGTAATATTCTCATCGCATTGCTGTTCAACATTCCTGACGAAATTATGGAACACTTCACCAAACTCACTTCTGATCCATTCATTGTGATAGAACGATATACTGCGCTCAATGTTGTCGACTGGACCTATAGGCAGTACACAGTATCTCAAGATTTTCTTAACAGCGTACCAATCGCGTTCTTTATGATTTTTATTGCGCACATCGGAAAAACCAATGGTATGAATAGCTGCCTTCTCTTCACTGTCCTTATCGCTCGCAGATTCGAAATCAATAAGGATGACTTTCAAATCTTCAGTAATCATGACATTGGATGGCTGTAAATCCCCCATGCCAACCTGGCGCTTATGCATTTCAGCTACAATAGTCATCAGGCTGGTTATGATCGTCTGGACCTGCTTCACATACAATTCTGTATTCTTCAAACGATGAAATGGATAATGGGCCGCTAACCATCTCTTGAGGTCGACCCCTTCTACAAACTCCTCTACTACAAAAAGATGCTTCCAAGCCTTGAAGCAATCTACAACATTCACTATGCCCTTCACATCCGCAAGCAAGGACAACGCCTCATGCTCCTTAACTAGCCGATCTATAGCATCCTTATTCTGCCCATCCAGACCGACCTTGGGTCTTGCCTCTTTAATGACAACCTTCATGTGATCCGACTTCCGCTCTGCCATATATATTCCGCCTCCATTATTAAAGCGAATGACCCGCTGGATCTCATACGCTTGAAGGCCGGAGCTGTCTGCCTCATTCTCTGATATGTTGTTATGGCTATCCAGATAGGTGTCGAATTCCTTCACAAATTCAGGCACCTGATAATAAGGTGTTCGGTTATCCGGGATGAGATTGCCCGATTCATCTCTGATGCATAACTGTCCTTCTTCGTTTTGAATACTTCTGAATCCCCCATACCTGTAGTAGAGATTGCTATCCTTCCAGCATTTATCGCTGAGGATGTAGGGTCCGTTATCTTCATCTCGAATTGCCTCATGCAGCACATGGAGTAGCTCCAGGAACTCCTCATCCGTCGCCGGGTAGATGGTTATGAATTTCCCTGATGATATCCTGTTGCCATTTTTAGAATTGACGCTATGCAGCTGCCGTTCACTAACAAGGTGCTTGAAGGCCACCTTCCGTTTCATTAATTGTTGACTCACCGTTTCCAAAATAGTGTGCGCGTTATCCATTGTGGCACTGACATGAATTTTCCAGCCCTGATCCTTCAAGCTCTTACCCGTGAAGCTGTACATCACCCAGGGGGAATGATGATCTTGATTGATTATGCAATCCTCAGATAATTCCTTTACCTTGAAGCCTATCGTGTGATCCCCTGTCATCATCCTTGTATAATAATCGGAGTCGCCCAGATAATTCAGATAGAGTTGGTTTTTATCCATGGACAAGCAGTTCACCCCTTTTTTCGCTGATGGCTGTGTTAAATTGTAATTCACAGAATTGCTTGTACAATTCATGCGTTTGCTGTAACTCTTCATGTCTCCCTTGGCCGGTGATCCTGCCACCCTCTATGAAGATAATGTGCTCGGAATCTATGATGGTGGACAGTCTGTGTGCAACGACAATAGCTGTTCTACCCTCTAGAACTTTCTTCATCGCGGATTGCACCTTCTCTTCGGATTGACTATCCAGACTGGAGGTCGCCTCATCAAGCAAAATAATCTCCGGGTCCTTGAGGAACATTCGAGCGATAGCGATTCGCTGCCGTTGCCCACCAGATAAATTCAGGCCTTTTTCTCCAATATACGTATCCAGTCCGTTAGGCAGATCGTTGATAAACTCCCAGGCATTTGCCATTTTGCACGCATCTATGATTTTCTCTTCACTCAGTTGCTGCTCCAGACCGAACATCAAATTCTCCCTAACAGTACCGCTAATCAAGGTATGCTCCTGCGAAACATATCCAATCTGAGACCGCCAGGAGTGCAACGAGAAGTCCTCTATACGCTCACCGTCTACGAAAATATTTCCCCCTGTCGGCTGATAAAAACGTTCCAGCAAGGCCAACAACGTCGTTTTACCACTCCCGCTTGGCCCAACCAAAGCATAGGTGCTTCCCTTTTGCAGGTTCAGATTCATGTCTTCCAACCCAAACGCAGAGTGCTCATGTGTACTGTAGCTGAAGCTCAAATTTCTGAGCTCAATTCCCTTGTAATCTGGAGCTAGCAGCTTCCCGGCACTCAGGTTCTCCTCTTCCTCTGCGAGTAATTGCGAGATACGTTCCGTGGCCCCCTTCGTCTTCTGCAGCTGCGAGAAGAATAGGCCAAAGTTGGATAGTGGATTCATTATGTAGAAGATCAAGGTTAGAAATGCGATAAAGGTTCCCGGTGACAATTCACCATTCGCAAGCTGCATACCACCATACCCGATGATTACCACAATGATGAACAGCATTATCATATTAAGAAATGGAGTAACGGCTGCGCTCCATTTGGCCTGTTTTAGACCAATTTGCATTAAATCCTGTATGATGCCATGCCCCTTCTCGATCTGGTTATGCTCTGCTGTGAATGACTTGATCAGCTTGTTCTCTGCAATCATTTCGATTGCCTTGACATTAAGCTTCGCCGTGGATTGCTGTAATTCTCTCGATAGCTGCGATAGCACTCTGCCCAGTGGAATGAAGAACAGCAAAAACAAAGGAATTGCAGCAACAATGATTAATGACAACTTCCAGCTGTAATAAAATAACCAAAAACCACAAAATAGCAGGGATAGTGTTGCATTGATAAATTGTGAGAACGAATGGCTGACCAGATTGTAAATAACCGTCGTGTCACTCACCAATCTACTTGAGACATCCCCCGACTGATTTTTGTCAAAAAACGGAGTGGGAAGCTTCACAATTTTAGACCAAGTTAGAGATCTTAGATTAGCAACAACGCTTAATCCTACTTTGCTAAGTAAATAACTCGACAGCACGCCTGTGACGGTTACGAAAATAAACAATCCTCCCAGACCAGCAAAGGTTGAACCATTAAAGTTGCCTGACTGTGTATAGGAGTCCACTATCATTTTCAGGAAATGAGGAATAAATGTCGTCAACACGGCACTAAGTGAACTTATAAGGCAAGCAACGACGAACAGAGCAGTTCGTGGACGCGACTTATGAATCAGCTCAAAAAATTGCCGCCACGAGTAATGGTGTTCTCGTTTATCTCTGATCATATCTTCACCTTTTCTATTTAGTTGTGTCGTCTGGTCATGTGTGTGGTCAGCGAGGTTCGTTTTAAGAAAGGCTCTGTGAAAGGTCTTGGGATGTGAACGCACTTGGTCCAATTGCTGGCTGGTGGTTGCCTAGGAGTTAGTATTCATGTAGTGTGCTTTGCGAGTGTTTATTTAGTTAAAATTTATTATATATGATCTATAAATACCATAAAATAGTATTTTGTCCCCAATTAATATGGTACTTAATACCTAATTACTCATTAAAATAACTAATATGACAAAAAACGACCTCCCAAAGAGATTCAGGAAGTCGCCCCATACTTATATAGCAGCCAGCACTAAGTTGATTTGCCTTGCTATAATATTCAGATGCATTAATACGAGCAGTAGCGCAATTCATGTGGCTTCTCATTATAATATGCAGCCTTGCTCCCGCTCTTGGCAATCTCCTTAATAAAGGAACGATAGACCAGCTTACGCAATACAAGTGGTAGCTCGAACTTAACGTGCATCAGCTCAGGATGGTTGATAAGCTCTTGTATCGACCACGGCTCACGGCGACTGCGGAGAATACGGAAGAGCAGGACAGAGCAATCCGCCATTTTGGACATAACCGAGAATTCACATGCAAGCAGCACCAACTCCACACGCTGCTCCACTGTTTCCGTACTCAGTGTCAATTCCTCATATAGCTTGTACACGCCTTTATTAACCGCTTGTACCTCCTGCCATACGCTCACGGTCGGCAGTATTCCCCGATCAATCAATTCGATGCAAGCCCAGTGATGCAGTGCCTGCAGCACACGGTGATAAGCATCCAATGCTTGTCCCTCCTTCATACAGCGCTTTGCAAGCACATAGTGATTCAGGAAGGAAGCGAACTCATGGAAGAGCTTCTGCTCACGCAGCGTGCCCTCAAAGGCCATAATCTCCTGCCTCAGCTGTTGAATCTTATGATCCGTCTCCCATAAAATATCGCCCTCCAGCAAATAATTGACTAGATCAGATCGTTCTCCATCAATGATCCAGCGACGAAGCTGCTTTAAATGGACATGAAGAATCTGGCATGTAGTATCTCCCAACATCGCATGCTCCATGGAATCCTCTCGCGACTCTTGTTCATAGACGATCAGAATCAATACGCCAAAATCATGAATCAATGACCCGTGAAAACTCGTTCCGTTACGCCTGCAAGCTATTGCTCCAATGGCAGGCTCCTTCATCCACTCCATAGACAGCACATTGAATTTTGTTAACTGCACGTCACCCTCCATAGCCATTATGGCGACCTCCGCCAATTTTGAGTCTGAATAACAATGCTACAATCCTTCAATAGTAAAATAAGTATCTCTTATCCGAAGTATTCTACACTGCAATTCCAACTTCCTGCTTGGATCACTATACACTTCACGGGTGAATTTTATTAAATATTTTATACGCCCATCTCTACATATCTCATATCTACATAAAAACATATCCACATAAGCTACTGAGTATTGAACTTGCTTAATACCTTCCACGCCGTATCATTTGCAAAATTGCGATTCCAGACGCCAATACCTCCCAGCTCAAAAGACTTCGCCTGCTCAACTCTCGCCTGCAGCGACACCTCGTCCTCCAGCCAGATTTTTTTGACTATGCCATCTTCCTTGTACTCCACGTAATTTTGTCCGATATCATCCAGGTATTCCTTGTCCAGCTTGAACTCCGACAAAATGCTTGCAGCCGTACTCATTCCAATGGCCTTGGAGCTGACCTTCGTCTCTCCTTTGATTTCTTCCTCAGACCATACGCGAGTATATAACGGAATTCCTAGCACCAGCTTCTTCGGAGGTACCGAGTCCTCGTCAAGAATGCGGCGAATGGAGCTCTCTGTCCAGGGGAGAGAAGCGACTGATCCTGACTTTGGACTGGCAGCCCAGTGTTCATCATAAGCCATCAGCATCATGTAATCAGTGACTTCGCCTAGTGATTTTCGGTCCAAGAATACTGACCACATCTCACTGTTGGACTTTGGCGTCACATCAATAGAGAGAATCAGATCATTGGCCCGCGCCAGCGGCTTAAGCTCTCTCATGAACTGGGTAACATAGGGGCCATCTTTGGTGTAGACATTTTCAAAATCTATATTAATACCGTCCAGATCATACGACTTCGCGAGTTCAATTGTCTGCTGAATAATATACTTTCGTCGTTCATAGGTCGAGAGCGCCTCGGTTGTCAGGTCAGGTTCAAAGCTGTTGCTCAGTAGCCCCCACACTTCCATGCCACGGTTATGAGCCCAGCGGACATAATCCATGTTCGCTTTACTATTCACTTTCCCCTCAGGTGTGGCAATCTCGAACCAGGTAGGACTTACGACATTCACCCCGGGCATTGGACCAATTTCAGCAGTTCGAGGATTGCGTGAATAGACAGCCTCCCAGGCAAGATTCACGGGCTTGTCCTCCCAATGCTGCTCTGATAATGAGAGTGCCTCCTCTAGTGGAGCTACACTAAGCACCGTACCAGGGTTAATATCATTAGCTTGTACATAGCCTGTAGTTCCGTTGTCCATTTGGGCATAATACCAGCCCTCTGCTTCACTCCACAACTTCAAGGTTGTACCTTGTGGCATATCCGCTACGATCGGCGCATACTTGGACGGCTCTGACCGAAGAGGCGACGTTGAATCACTTTTGCCACTTCGTGTCGATACATTCCCGGTATCCACCTGCTCCCCAGCTCTCATGAGTAGTACCGCACCTGTAGAAGCGTCCTCATGGACAGTTGCCCCATATATTTCAGCAATGGCCTGAAAAGGGACGTACAACACTCCATCCTTCTCAACCACCTCCGTCGTTAACGCATACGCACTTCCATTTAATTCGGCTTCGTTCTCCGAGAGGATCAGACGCATGACCTTCTGCCGAGTAGACAGAACGACCGAATCCGTACTCTCCTCATGCCACACAGCTGAATCAACATATTGCTGAATGACCTCCAACGGCAGGCTCAGCGTGTCCCCCTCACCAACCGCACTGTAGTCCGTCAGTTGTCCCTCCACGAAGACTGGGCGAGCTATCCCCCAATTTAGCTTCTCATGCAGCGGATTTCCCCACCAGACAATAGCAAGTATACATAGAATTATGGCAGTAAAAAAAAGTCCAAACGTTCGTTTGAGCGCCTTCCCTTTATGTCGGCGTTGTCGATTCATTCTAGTCAAAATGGGCCTCCAATGTTCATTTTCGATTTAAAAAAGCTTCATGTCGTTATATTGTAATACGTTCCAAGGAATGGGAGCGTTTCTAAATTAGCCAATGCTGTGCTCACCTGCTGTGCTCACCAATCTAGACAATAAAAAAACGTGCAGAGTTATATGCTCCACACGTCGTATTGTACGTGAATATCCAAGTTACCTGCAAGACCTGCATACCCCTCGCAGCTCCAGTCGATGCCCGCGTACCTCGAACCCGGTCATCTGCGCGGCATGCCGCTCCACATCTATCAAGGATGGATAACTAAAATCCTCAATCTTCCCGCAGCTCTCACACACGATGTGATAGTGATCAGACACATTGGCATCGTAGCGGCTTGAATTGTCCCCGTAGGTTAACTCATGCACCATTCCGGCCTCGATAAATACCTTTAGGTTGTTATATACCGTCGCAACGCTCATATTGGGGAATTTGGGTTCTAGCGCCCGATAGATCTCATCAGCCGTCGGATGCGCCATGGATTCCATTAAATAATCTAATATCGCATGGCGTTGGGGGGTTATACGTACACCGGTCTTCTTCAGTTCTTGCAATGCATGCTGAACTCGAGTTGCCATTTTACCCACCGCCTTAATCATTAACGTCTTTTCATCATATGTCTAATCATCTAATTTTAAATATATTGTAAATTGATATTAACTTTCTTGTCAACGCAGGGAACAACTAAAGCTCTGGCTATTAGGATCGCTCGGGTTACTTTGGATATTCTGGCTTCTCAGACTATTCCCCTGTATCTCCTGACGCTTCTCCCACAGCGGCATTCTCCGTATTCGATTCCCTGGATGCTTCGCCATTCGTATCTACAGTTGGCCCTTCCTGATCCGAATCAACCTCGTCCGCCTCTCCCTGGTCAGATGTCTCCGTATCAGGCTCTTCTTCTACTGGCGGGGGCAATTCAGTCTGGTTCACGGTGAGATCGCTGTTGCCCTCAACCTTGACGCTGTATGCTCCAAGTCCTGCCACACCTGTGATGCTCTTCCCTTCAATCGAGAATGGGAAATCCGTGGACAGACGTCCATAGCTACTTGATCCCTCTAATGTAAAATTGCCGTCCGGTGGCAGATAGAGCACAATGTCCCCAACCGCACTGTACACACTCCAGTCTCCACCGATTCGATCTGTACGGATCGATACACTGCCATTCAGCGAATTCGCATTCACATTCCATATAGCACTGTTAATGATAATGTTACCGTTCTTGGTGTCCGCCGTAATCTTACCATTTGTACGGGCAATCTGAATATCACCAACCTGTGTAGAGTAGGACACCAGACCGCTGATATCTCCTGCCAGCATGCTGCCTCGATTCGTCTTCATGTCTACATTGCCGTCAACACGGTGCACATCGACATTCCCGTTCAACGTTGTACCATTTACATCCCCAATAGCATCCTGCACGATAAGCTGGCCGTTCCCCGTCTGCAGATTCATACGGTCGATAGCATCGACGCGATCTACGGTAATATTGCCATTAGAAGTACGAATGTCCATATTGAGACGGCGATTCTCCGGGATGACGATCGTCAGGTTGATTAGCGGCTGACGTTTGCCAGACTGGCCATATGCTTGTCCTTGCGTATGAATTTGTATGCTTGTCCCATTGGATATATCTATGGAAGAGCCGGCAGCAATAGCTTCGGCTTCCACCCTACTTACCTGATCAACCCACACAGTCGAATGAACCTCTACATGGGATACAGGCCTCCGAACCAGCCGAATATTCCCGTTCACCGACTCGACTAGCAGACTTTCTGTATCCATGGACAAGGGGAGCAACACACTTCCTTTGGATAAACGATTGTCGGCTTCTTCACTAAAATCCATTGAGGCCGTTGTTAAGTTAATGCTAACTCTATTCCATAAATGCATATAATGATGCTGCTCTGTCACAATGAACACGGATGCGGACAGAATGAGGGCCAGCATGAGCCCCTTCAGATCTGGACGAAAACGCCGCATTCGATGCGGCTTCTTACCATTTCTCGTGATACTAATAAGCATAATTAAATATTCCAAACCCCAACTGACGAAGATCAACGGCCACCATTTTAGTAGCAGCAACATATGCTCGGTTTCATTCATTTGATCCAATAACAGCAGGATACCAACTACCAATAGCAGTAAGGAGGAGGTATAGCGACCTACTCTGATTTTGCTGTTCACAGCCGATTATTCCCCCCTCTCCCGGAGATCACGCTGCCGCTTCACGGAGATTCCCATCTCACGAATAGACAGCAATAGCCCTGCTCCCACAAGCAAGAGTGCTGTCAGGACAAAGCCGTAAGCAGCAAAAAATTCTCCCAACCAACGAGGCTTGGTGTGAAATAAGATCATCAGCCCCCCGCCCAGGATCAACAGCAGTGCGAACGTTGTCCCCTGCTCCCATACATCGAATCTACTCCGTGGCTGGTCAGCGGTACTCCGGGCAGACAGTCGTTTTGGCTTCTTGCGGTAAAGCGTGATGTAATCCGCTGATTGCAATACATCATACACATTATAAAAATACAGTACTGGAATGAAGATACCTAACAATATCAGCAATGGTACATTGATCTGCAGACCCACGGAGGATACATAAAGCATAGCCGAAATATCCAGCAGCAGTAGCATCAGGAACGTCAGCCCCCGCATATAGAGACCCAAGGAGAGATGCCCGACACCCGGCAGCAGTGCAGCTAGCAGCATAGCCATGAACTTACGGAGACGTGGCCTTAGCTTTCGTTGCCGTCCTCTTGTCTGTCTTTGTATACCTCTAAAAAACCTTCTCGGTTGCATCGCTCCTCCTCACTACTGTCCAGACAGTGTTCAACTCTTGTAAATCAACGTATTTGTAGCCTAGGAAAGACCATAAGAAAAAGGTCCATCAATGTACTTTCACAGAAGACAGACCGCATTTACTTTAAGTTTTTCTTGCGATAATCGAATTGTTCAGCCCCGCCGAAAACTTGTAAATTCTATTATCTTAAAATAGTACCCCATTCTACAGTAGGAGTAACTGTAAAAAAACTGGATGCATCAAAAAACCCTCCGCAGCAGCAGAGGGCTTTTAATTACGTATTATTCCACTGACACTCCGGATATTCCTTCCCAGTTACGAAGTGTTCCAGCTATTCGAAGCTGGTCGAACCCCGACTTGCACAGTACTTCCATCTGGATCTCTACGGCCCTACCCTCAGAGGGAATCCTTCCTAGAGATATTGAATCCTCTTCCTTGATGGCGACCTTTTTGATCTGAATCTCTTCTTCACTCATAAAATCGGAGATTCGTTCTAGCAAGTCTGGAGAAGAAAAGCCTTTTAAGATAATAATATGAACCTTCTGACCACTCATATAACGCTGCTCAATCTTGTTGAATATCCATAAATTGAGGAGAACAATAACCGTTGACACGATTGAGGCAAAGTAAAAACCAGCCCCTACACCCAGGCCGATGGCCGCTACTACCCAAATAGATGCCGCCGTCGTCAGACCTGTAATGGATTTTCCAGTAAACAAGATGGTTCCCGCTCCCAAAAAGCCGACCCCCGTAATTACAGCAGTCGCTAGACGGGCAGGGTCAATACGTACATTAGGCTCGTCGATGAAGGCAGCGAATCCGTATACCGAAAGCATCATAATGAGCGTTGAGCCTACACATACAAGAATATGCGTCCGCAGTCCCGCTGCATGGTTGGAGCGCTCTCGCTCATACCCAATAAGTCCACCCAACAATAAGGCAAGCAATAGCCTGCCCAAGATTTGCACGTTACTAATGATCCACGGGTCTTCCAGTGACAATCCCTCCCAGTAGCCGCGGTTCACATGTGCCGGGCGATGTAAGAGCCCATAATCACAATCAGGAGCTTCCTACATGTTATTCAGATGAAAGGTAATTAATTCCACACCTGGCGCAATCTCTTCTGAGCTGACAGGCTTGAAGCCGTACTTCTGGTACAGCGACACAGCCGGAAGATTCAAGGCACCCGTAGATACGACCTTCAGCGGAACCTCATTATACTGCTCCAGGACATACTCCATTAAAGAGCTGGCTATTCCCTGCTTGAAGCAATCAGGGTGTACCATCATTCTGGAAATACAGATAGAGTCCGTGCCCTCTTCTACAGCCACTGCACCAATAATCTCTGCCTCTTCATCCACTCGGCCATAAAATTGCTCCCCGCAAGCCCGTAATGTATCTAAAGTATCCATAAGTGGAGGGATCTGATAAAATCCGATGCGCTCAGCCTCCAGTCGATACGCAATATGCTGCAGGCGCCATAGCTGCTCCAGGGTGTCTTGATTCTGTAAAGATAACGGAGTAATCATCGTCAAACCCTCCTAGCAAAAGCCATTCAAGCTTGTATCTCTCACAAGCCCGAATGGCTAGTGTTGTTTTTAACGGCTCAGCACATCGGCCAGAAGCTTGTTCACCAGTCCTGGGTTGGCTTTGCCTTTACTTTCCTTCATGACCTGTCCGACCAAGAAGCCGATGGCCTTTTGCTTTCCTGCCTTGTAATCCTCTACGGATTGTGGATTGGCTGCCACCACCTGCTCGACGATCGTCAGAATCGCACCCTCGTCACTGATCTGTACCAGACCTTTTTCCTCCACGATCTGTTCAGGACGCTTGCCGCTCTCCAGCATTTCCTTGAACACCGTCTTGGCAATCTTGCTGCTGATCGTCCCTTTCTCAAGCAGACCGATCATCTCGCCAAGGCCTTGTCCCGTCAAAGGAACCTCTGTCAGCTCCACGTTAGCGCTATTCAGATAACCGAGCAGATCACCCATGATCCAGTTGGCCACGGCCTTAGCATCCTTCGTGTACTCCAGACTCGATTCCAGCAGATCAGCCAAAGGCTTGGAGGAAGTAATGACTTCCGCATCATAGGCCGACAGCCCATATTCCGATGTATATCTGGCTTTGCGCTCATCTGGAAGCTCCGGAATGGAGGCTCTGATCCGTTCCTTCCATGCATCGTCAATATGCAGCGTCACCAGATCCGGGTCTGGGAAATAACGATAGTCATGGGATTCTTCCTTACCGCGCATGGAGAAGGTCTTCCCTTGACTCTCATCCCAGCGCCGCGTCTCCTGTACGACACTTCCGCCCTCTTCAAGAATCTGTTCCTGACGGAATTGCTCGTATTCCAGACCGCGCTGTACGCCGCGGAACGAGTTCATGTTCTTCAGCTCTGCCCGAGTACCCAGCTTCTCCTGTCCATGAGGACGGAGACTGATGTTAGCATCACAACGCAGGGAGCCCTCCTCCATCTTCACGTCAGAGACATCACAGTACTGCATGATCGCACGCAGCTTCTCCAGATATGCTTTGGCCTCCTCCGGTGAAGAAATATCCGGCTCGGATACAATCTCCACAAGTGGTGTACCAACCCGATTGAAATCGACAAGTGAAGCATATCCTCCGTCCACGTGGGTCAATTTTCCAGCATCCTCTTCCAGATGCAGTCTTGTAATCCCTATACGCTTCGTCGTTCCGTTCACTTCGATATCGATCCAGCCGTGCTCACCGATCGGCTGATCAAACTGCGAGATCTGATAAGCCTTTGGTGAATCGGGATAGAAATAGTTCTTCCGGTCGAATTTGCTCACATCACCGATCTTGCAATTCAGAGCCATCGCTGCCTTCATCGCATAATCGACAGCCTGCCGATTCAGCACTGGCAGCACGCCAGGATGCCCCAGACAGATCGGGCAAGTATGCGAGTTAGGTGGCGCGCCGAACGCCGTCGAGCATCCACAGAATATTTTGGATTGTGTATGCAGCTCTACATGGACTTCCAGTCCAATGACCGTTTCATATTTTGATGTAGTTGTAGACACGATTGATTTCCCTCCTTCTGAACCGATTACAGCTGCGGACGCTGCTTATGGAATTCCGTATGCTGCTCGAACGCATGTGCGGCACGCAATACGGTAGATTCATCAAATGGCTTGCCGATAATTTGCAGACCTACTGGCATGCCATCGGCAAAACCGCAAGGCACACTGATAGCAGGGACACCAGCGAGACTGACAGGAATCGTCAGAATGTCATTCAAATACATGGTGAGTGGATCATCTACCTGAGAGCCCAGCTTGAAGGCTGTTGTCGGGGCAGTAGGTCCGATAACGACATCATATTTCTCGAATATTTGATCAAAATCGCGCTTGATCAATGTACGTACTTTCTGTGCCTTAAGGTAATATGCATCATAGTAACCTGAGCTAAGCGCATAGGTTCCCAGCATAATCCGGCGCTTGACTTCATCTCCAAAGCCTTGTGTTCTCGATTGATGGTACAAGTCGAGCAGGTTGTCCGGATTCTCGGCGCGTACGCCATAGCGGACACCATCGAATCTTGCCAGATTCGAGGAAGCCTCTGAGGAGGCCAACAGATAGTAAGTCGCCACTGCATATTCCGTATGCGGGAGCGATACTTCTTCCCAGGAAGCGCCCAGTCCTTCAAGTGTCTTCAACGCTTGCAGTACAGTCTCCTTAACCTGCGGATCAACGCCTTCTCCCAAGTATTCCTTAGGAACTGCGATTCGCAACCCTTTCACGTCACCAGTGAGTGCCGATGTATAATCAGGAATATCGACCTTCGCCGAGGTAGAATCTGATCCATCATAGCCTGCAATGGCTTGCAGCACATAAGCAGAGTCCTCAACATTTTTGGTGATCGGTCCGATCTGATCCAGTGAAGAAGCAAATGCCACGAGTCCAAACCGCGATACAAGACCATAGGTTGGCTTCAATCCAACAACCCCACAATACGATGCTGGCTGACGAATGGAGCCGCCTGTATCCGAGCCAAGAGTGAAGTAGGCTTCTCCGGCAGCCACAGCTGCTGCTGATCCACCGCTGGAGCCCCCTGGCACACGCTCAAGATCCCAAGGATTGCTCACCGGATAAAAGCTGGAGTTCTCATTGGAGCCTCCCATCGCGAATTCATCCATATTCATCTTGCCTATTGTGATGACACCAGCGTCACGAAGCTTGCCTGTTACTGTAGCATCATATACCGGATTGAACTCACGAAGGAACTGACTGGCACATGTCGTCCGTAGACCCTTGGTAACAATATTGTCCTTGATCCCTGCCGGAATACCGAACAGTGGTCCACCCTTCTCACCGGAAGCGAGCTGGTCGTCCAGTCTTCTGGCCGCATTACGCGCGCCATCCTCATCAATAGTGATATAAGCCTTAACCTTCTCCTCACGCTGACCAATCGTCTCAAAAGCCTGCTCTACCAGATCCGTAACTGACAGCTCCTTACGATCCAATCTGGACTGTAGCTCTGGCAATGTATGTTCAAACAAACTCAAGTGTAGCTTCCTCCCTTCAATCTTTCGATGATTACTCCAGCACAGCCGGAACCTTGAATTGTCCTTCTTCCTCTTCCGGAGCATTCAACATAACCTCATCCAGCGAGAGACTCGGACGCACCTCATCCTCACGCATAACATTGCTGACATGCAACACATGTGTTGTTGGCTCGACCTCATCTGTATCCAGCTCATTTAACTTCTCTGCATACTTCAGAATGGCGTTCAATTGCCCAGTCATGATCTCCTCTTCCTCAGCTGTCAGATTCAAACGGGACAGCTTGGCTACATGACGTACGTTATCAGTAGAAATACTCATGTCGGCTCCTCCTTATGTATCGGTGTTGTTCATGCAAAATATATGTTCAGAACGAATGACTGCACCTGGTCCCATGACAGGTCAGATATTCAGCGCACTCATTCTGGCGATTCAGCAGGCTAATGGGCCTATTTCCCCTTTAAAATAACGTTTTTAATTATATTGTAGAATGTTGGACAATTCAATGTCACACCTTGCAAAAAAGAGCCGGCATAGGCCGGCTCCTCATATCCAAGCACGCAAATTAATTTGTTTGATGAATTCCGCCTGCGACAACGGCTCTGTAACAGGTTCATTCTCATTCTCTTCCTCTTGCTCACCATTCATGATGCTTCGGAACAATCGTTCATTATGTGTAGCCAGTGCATAGTCTATCAACGCTTCGCGTTCGACGCGTTCTGCCTCAAGCTTAAGCATACTCTCCTCAAGCTCTACGTCCTGTCCCGGAACAAAGAAATTCCGGTTGGCCTTGGGCACTCGGATAATATAATCAAATGCATTATCCGGGTTACGGTCATATGCAATGATATAACCATACTCCCCTATTGGAAGACTTTGCTCAAAGGCGTCCGCGACGATTACAATTTTCTCCCCTAAACGATGCATCGTCTACCTCCCCGGCTGTCTTGGATTATCTGACTAGTCTACTAAAAAAAAATGATAATGTCTATCATCAATTCTAGGTCGTCTACTGATATAAGCGCAGTAGTAGGCGGTGAAGACTTCCAAAATATCGCCGTTGCACTTCGTCCCGATTAGTCCCTCTTGGTAAGTGGGATTCTGCCAGGAGGCTATGACTCTAGCAACTGGTGCTATAATCTGCGCTGGTCCCTGTGCTGTTGCAGCCAGGCGAGCCAAGGGTGTCTTGCAATTCTACTGCGCGCGCTCTCTCTTCCGCCCCAAGTCACAACCTGAATCCCGTCTGGTGTGCTTCTGCTCGCAAGCGCTCCTCTATCTTCACAGCTGTTCGCTTCCCTGCGCCATCCCCTGCTCGACCGTCGGTGATCTCTGGATTCGGTCTGATCCACCGCTCGTGATACATCCACTGCCATCAGCACACCTGTAGCTTCTGCCCCATCACTCCAATATAGCACTCCCGAATATGGTACTTTCTTTCTTCCTCTATGCTTCATGGAATCCCCCTTGTACCCCCCAACCGACCACCCTTAAAGTATCAAAAACCTAAAAAAAGACAAAAAAAGAACGCAAACCGGGCTTAAATCCACAGTCTGCGTGCTTCGCAAAGTTAAAATGTAACATGTATTAAGGCTATATTAGCAAACCTTCCATCACTTGTCCAGATGATTTCGCAAGAAAAACGTCGATTGCTGCATTTTCATGGCAAACAGTCGATGAATTCTCTCAGTTGATCAACTGTGTCTATCTGACGTAAGGGTTATGCTGCTTCTCATAGCCAATCGTGGTCTTTGGTCCGTGACCAGGATAGACAACTACATCATCACCCAATGCAAACAGACGTGAGATGGAATCGAAGAGATCCCTTTCGCGTCCGCCTGGAAGATCCGTACGGCCGACCCCCATCCGGAACAGCACATCTCCTCCGAAGAGATGCTGGTCGATCCGTAGGCTGACACTTCCTGGGGAGTGCCCAGGTGTGTGCAGGACGGTAAAGGTATGGCCAAGCAACTCCAGCTTCTGCCCATCGGCTAGATCATATTCGGGCGGATCCGTCTTGAGCGGGGCCGTAACCTCCGGCCACATCGTAGAGCCGTTCAGCTTGGGCGAAGCCAGCCATTCATACTCAAGCGCATGCAGATATACGGGGCAGTTGTGAAGCTTCCGCAGCTCATCCACTCCCCCCATATGATCGAAATGCGCATGTGTCAGCACGATCGCCTCAACGGTAAGCCCCTCCACTGCACGAATCAACGCTCCCGGATTCATTCCGGGATCAATAACAAGCGCACGCTTGGGGTCATCCCCCTGCAGGAGGTAAGCATTGGTCTGCAGAGGGCCCAGCGTGAAGCTACGAATAGATAATGTCATCCTTTTCTACACTCCTGACAATAGCTCACGCAATTCTTGTACGATGGTGCCGTGAATCTCTGTTCCTTCTCCGTAGCGCTCCTTCATCTCTTGACGCGCCACCATAAGCTTGTCCTGGTAATCCGCTGCTTCACGATCCGTGTTCTCCGATTTGAAGCGCACCATAACTTCCTGTACATGAGCCGGGCGAGGGCCCCAGCGTCCCAGTACATGACCACCGCTGTCTGCGACGATCACAACAGGGACTGAACGTCCCCCCATCGTCAGGAAGTCATCCATCAGCGCTTCATGGTTCTCCAGAATCAGAATTTCAGTGGGTACCCCACTATGCTCCAGCGCGCGCAGTATTACAGGCACGTTCCGAACCACATCGCCACACCAGTCGGCTGCCAGGATGAGCACTCGCAGATCATCCCGATGATTCAGACTTTCAAAAAATTCACGGTCCTCTTCACTCGCCCAGGAGAACTGGTCATACCAGGAGCGGAAGGCCTCCTGATTCTTCGTCATGACCTCCATGAACTGCTCACCGGACAATCCTTTGCCGAAATATTGAGATACATTGGTACGACTCATGTTATACACTCCCTTTCTTGTTTTTGGCGATCAGCCACTTCACGAGAAAATAGACAATCATCACGGCGATGGCCACCAGCAGAATCGGCTTGACGTATGGAGTAGCCTTCTCATCAATCTGCGACCAGCTGCTGCCCAGCACCATTCCTAAATAAATAAACAATACACTCCACGGAATAACAGCCAGTGTCGTCAATAGAGTGAATTTCCAAACACTCATACGAGCAATTCCGGCCGGTATGGAGATGGCATGACGCACCACCGGGATAAAACGGGCTGTAAAAATCACACCTGTCCCGTACTTATTGAACCAGGCATCCGCATGATCGATATGACTTTTTTTGATCAGTATGTATTTCCCGTATTTCTCCAGCACCGGTCTACCACCATACTTGCCAATCCAATAGATAAAGAGCTGTGCGAGCACCCCACCGATCGTACCGAAAATAACGGCAATAAAGAAGTTGATCTGCCCTTCAGATACGAGATAGCCCCCATACGCCAGCACGATCTCGCTAGGTATGACCTCGATCATCAGACCGAGCATAATGCCAAAATAGCCCAGCCCCCGGATCCACTCAAAGAGCTGTTCAATGATGCTTGATATCAGGTCCACATCCTACCTTCTTTCCGCATGTACTCTGTTTATAACAATCCAATTCATGGTTCATTGTAGCATATGGCTTCTTTCCACTTCCAGCATGTCCATGTGCCCATAACGGTTCCCCGGCATGGGCTTGCGGCATATTCTGATGTGAGAGGAGCGTGGTAGGATGCCTGCCCATCAATTACCCAAGCACGCCAAAGGCCAATCCGGCCTCCCGACGGCGCGCGGCATTCGAAGAGCCTGCAGCAAGGAGCTGTATCGTGCACGCAAGCGTCTTAAGCTCTATATAGCTCCAGAGCTCGTCCATAAAGGCGAAGAACTATATTGCCAGAAGGTCGGGGCCAATCTCCTATGGATCTCGGAGAATCACAGCAACCGCAAGGCGCTGTGCGACTGGTGGGATACCGAGGTCAGCCAGGAACTCGCCGAGCTCTGGGAAGTAGATCAGACACAGCTATGTGCCGCCTTTCGCCAGTCATTCGGAGGCTGATAGTACAACAGACCTGGCTCCAGAATCCATATCAAGCTTTTAACTAAGTGAGGCAGGTGCGTGAATCCTTTGTAACTCAAAGTGCCTTTCGCAGTGCCTCCCTCACGATGTCGGCAGCAGATCTGCACAGGCCCGTTCAAGATACGGGTCAGCATGGATGAAGTCCCGAAATGCGATATACTCCTCCCACAGTCTCTGCCGATCCTCTTGCGAGCCTTTCACCGCACGAATCAGAATATTCTTCGGGGTATGCTCCATATCGATAAATTCTAGAAGCTGTGTCTTGTAGCCCATCACATCGAGCAGCTTGGCGCGAATGCCATCCGTTGCCAATGCAGAAAAGCGCTCCTTCAGTATGCCATGTGACAGCATAGGCTCCAGTACCGGATTGTTGACCTGACTGAACAGCTCATGCTGACAGCACGGAACGGACAGAATGACGGATGCATCCCAGCGCACAGCCTTTTCCAATGCAGCATCTGTAGCCGTGTCACAGGCATGGAGGGTGACCACCATGTCAACCTGCTCCAATTCGTCATAATCTGCAATATCACCGACAAGGAATTTCAAATTCTGATAGCCCAGCTTTTGCGACAGCGTATTGCATACTTCGATGACATCTGCCTTCAGATCCAGTCCGACAATATTCAGCGGTCTTCGCTGTTGAATCGCCAAATAATGATATAACGCGAAGGTCAGGTACGATTTGCCACAGCCAAAGTCAACAATAGTCAAGGGACGGCCTACTGGCAATGCAGGTAGAATATCCTGTACCATTTCCAGAAATCGATTGATCTGCCTGAACTTATCGTATTTACGGGCCAGCACCTTGCCTTCGGCATTCATAATACCCAGCTCCACGAGAAAAGGGACCGGCTCCCCCTCCTCCAGCACATATTGCTTCTTGCGATTATGCGCCAGATTCCTAGCTGACTTGGTTGGTGACTTGGTCAGGATCGATACCTTAAATTTCTTGCTGATCAGCACCTGATAGTCAGCCTCGGCTGTACATAGCAACCCCTGGCGGAAGGTCTCGCTGAACAGTTGGGACAAGCGCTCCTGGGCTTCCTCCGGTGTCAGATTGTCATGAGTCACTTTGTTGCTATAGTGATAGGCGAACTGATAATACAGCTTCTTCTTCAGCTCTACAGGCTTGATCTGTACCTTGTTGAAGGCATCAGAATCCCGCTTGCGCAGCTGACTCAAGGTAGCTGTAATCAGAGTCCCCCCCGTCAACAGTTGATTGGTTAAATTAAGTAATGCTTCCACTACATATTCCTGCTTTCTGCCTTTATCAGGCTATTTATCAATCGAATGAATCGTGATCACTCGTCATGTTGGTCCGACGGCAAGAGAGCCCTCAGGTGCAAGAGCTCCTGTCTGCCCTCCTCCACCTCCTGACGGGATAGTCCTCCCTGCTCCAGCTCTTCCTCCCGAAGCAGCTGCAATCGGTCGTAGAAGGCTATTGCACCGCTAAAAGACTCTGGATGCACAGCAATCAGCCTGAACCATATATTATCGGCTTCCGCCAGCTGCCCCTCTCCCTCTTCATATCGGGCCAGCAGTTCGTCAACTTCTCTTGTCAATCGATACTCTCGTAGCTCAAGCCGTACTTCTGCGATGCGTTCCGGGAGCTGCAGCAGGGTGCGATCCGCTCCGTTCATATCGCTATATACGTACAGGTAGAGTGCCTTCATCAGCGTGGCTGCATCACCCTTCGTCTCCTCAAGCTCCATTCGCAGTCTGCCTGCCTCCTCCAGTAGCCGTGCCGCCTGCTGAAGCTTGTCAGGCTCAGGTGAACCGTTCATCCGGAATAAGTCTGTAATCTGCTCTGGTGGCATCGACTCCAGCAGCTTGAGCGGAATGCGGAACTGCTTGCGCAGCAGATCATCCAGCAGTGCAATCGCCTGCGGATGCTTCATCTGACGCTTCAAGCCCAGCACTGCTCCAATAACCTCTCCCATTTCCTCAATCATGCGAGTCAAATAATCTCTTTTGAACACAGGCTCACCTCATTCCTTCCGTTCCTATAACCTTGGTCTTCTCTCAATGAATAGATTGTAAGCCAATCCCACTCCAATTGCCAAATGGACACGAAAAGAAGCCACCCTGTGGACCCGGACTCCATTTCACCAGGTCACACCAGGGTAGCCTCATGCTGTACTCAAGCATTATCGTAACTTTTACTGAATACGTTGTTTCACAAAACCCGTAATGACCTTTGTCAGCTCGGCTGGAGCCTCAAGCATGCTCATATGTCCTGCACCTGCTATGATGGTGTGCTGAACATGGGGTCCCTCTGCCGTGAAGGTTCTGTCAACAGGAATCAATTGATCCTTCTCTCCTGCGACGAGCAACACTGGCAAGGAGGTCGCCGACAGAACGTCACGTCGATCCGGACGCTCGCGCATGGCCAAGGCCGCTCCACTTGCTCCCTGAGGAGGTGTCTTGTAGCCGAGCTCTCTAACCTTCAGCACCTGGTCAGGCATCTTCTCCAGATGCTCGGGTGCAAATAAACCTGGCACCAAGCCATCGATGAAGGCTGTAATCCCCTTGTTCTCAATGGTGGAGACCGCCTGTAGCCGCTTGTCCTTCGCTTCCTCTGTGTCTGGGTACGCCGTAGAGTGAATTAGGCCTACTGCGCTGAGTCGATCCGGGTACCGCTCAGCTAGGGACAACGCAACATAGCCGCCCATGGAATGACCCAGTACCGCCGCACGGGTGATGTTCAGCTCGTTCATCAGCTTCAGGACGTCATCGGCCATTCCGTCTATGGAATAAGCCCCCTTCGGAGCATCCGTACGCCCATGTCCACGCAGATCAGGTACAATGCAACGGCAAGCTTCCGACAAGAGAGGGACAACGTCATCCCAATAAGCCGAGCTACCGCAGAATCCATGTAGCAGAATGACGGTATGCTCTCCTTGCCCTTCCTCGGCATAACAGATGGTGGTTCCTTCGCACAGTACTTTTTTCATGAATGGCGCCTTCTTTCTCCGATTATGGCTTAGTTGATATTTTGGGGAAATATGAATTGTATATTATTAAGCATTAATGCTTCATCTGAAACCATACTGAGCAGCTTCCTCCTCCTGAAGTCCGAAGCCTACAGCCGCAGCCTCGGCAATCTGGGATGCCATCATGAGCACGCTATGGAGAGATGTAGTCTGCAGTGTCCAGTAGGGCTTAGGTCCATATGCATTAACCACACCAGCGACGCTATAATCGCCAATGCCAGGCAGATCAAGCCCTACTGATTGAGCGGGCCATAGCGGTCCTTCAGATGTCAGAAATAACCCTACCGAGCCGGGTAATCCAAGGCAAGCATCAATAGCAACCACCGTATGGTCCGAGGGGATACAGGTGATGACGGATTCTAAGCTATGCGCGTCACAAGGCTTGTCCATCGTGCCGAGCACATTCGCGAAGCCCTTATTCTTCAGCATCGTTCCTGCCAGTGGCCCAAGCGAGTCACCTGTCGAGCGGTCCGTGCCGATACAGACGAAGGTGATGGGCTGTTCCCGATGCGCCTCATAGACAAGTCGGAAAAATGCAGCAAGCTCACGGGCGCTCGTTCTCTGCTGACCAGGCTTGCGCTCCCTACCCTGATTCGGCGTATAGATTGACACCAAGGCATCCCCTTTCCTTTAGTTTAGGATGGATTCTATATTTAACGTAGATTTTACCGTAATTAGGTACAGCATGGCAAAGTAATTGTATACCCAACATGTCAGTATATAGCTACCGTTGGCTGGATTTATGTAAAAAGCTCATGTTACAATATGGGCAATCGAGATTTTACGAAAGGGTGAACGGATTAGCATGGATTTAACTCAACCTTCTCAGGTCAATGTCGAGTACATGATCGAGAGTATTAAGAACAAGCTTCGGATGGCCAGTGGAGCTGCCATGCAAGCCTCAGCATTCTCTGTAGACTATTATGAGGATATCCATGATATATACGAGATGGTAATGAACAAGCCAAGCCTGAGTATCTCTGAGGTGGAAGCTGTCGTGTCCGAGCTTGGACGTCTGCGCAAATCCTGATGTACCAACACCAGTATAGAATTTTCTGTATGCGAATTACAGCAAGCTCTAACTGGTGTTTTTTTGTACAAGCTATTCACCTTACTAGCTGTTCATCAGAAGGCTATGGCCCATTTAATTTATACTACCTGGAGGCTTTCACGCTGCATGATTAAGTATCAATGGATTCAAAATTCATACCTACGGAGCATGATGGTTGCTCTGATAGTCATCCCTGTAGCATTGCTATTGATCGTTAATGTGCTCAAGCTACTCGGTACCGAAGACATATTGCATCTTGATCGTACCCTGCATGATTTGCTCTTTCCGGGTCGCTCTGAGACATCGTCACCTATATTGCAATATCTGCTTCCACTCATGCTGTTCATGAGTGCGGCTGGCTCCTTCCAGGGAACTCTCCTGCTCACCATTGCCCTATGCATCCTGCTCTGGATCTTACGGAAGCCGCGGACATACATCCTTGCTGTAGGAACTAGCTTCGCCTCCATGTGGGGACTAAATACATTGCTCAAATATATTCTTCAACGTGAACGTCCGCCACTGGATTATTTAATCGAGGTGACGGGTTACAGCTTTCCAAGTGGACATGCGATGATTGCTACCGGCTTCTACGGGATGCTATTCGGTCTGTGGGCCATTGCAAGACGCAGCCGGGGCAAGTCCATCATGTTACCTGTCATTCTGGGAATAATGTACAGCCTGATCACCGCCATCAGCCGAATTTATCTAGGGGTTCATTATGCCAGCGATGTCATCGCAGGTATGCTGGCCGGAGGCCTGTGGCTATATATCATGCTACCTCCGTTATACCGTAGAGCCGCTCGGCTAGCATGACACGGCAGGCTACGACCAGCCGCTTGCCTTGCATTTCCGCTCATTGTCATGCAAGCTGTTGTTTCAGTCCCCCCCTCCGAAGTTTATATACCAAATAAGCAGATGATATATCTGTAACGTATAGCCACTTCTTACGTATTCAATAGTTAGTATGCTTGGCTATGGTATCCTCGAAGGGAGGCAATCTGTATGTGGGGGATTGTACTCAGTATCATCATGGCGGTCATCATTGGACTGATTGGAAATGCCATTGCTGGTAAAGAAATGCCTGGCGGCATCATCGGCTCCATGGTTGCTGGATGGGTTGGAGCTTGGCTAGGTGCACTGCTATTCGGACATTGGGGACCAGTCATTGGCGGCTTTGTTATCGTCCCTGCCATCATCGGCACCGCCATCTTCGTATTCTTGCTCGGACTCGTGTCCAGGCTAATCAGACGGGCAACCTAACTTTATATATAGTTGCACAAGTTTGAATTTATAAAAGGAGTGATTCAGCATGAATAAAGAAGATAATCAACAATGCTCAACCCCGGCTTCATCCTTTGCCAAAGGCGTATTTATCGGAGGTCTCCTTGGCGCAGCAGCTGCACTGCTATTCGCACCAAAGCCAGGGCGTGATCTGCGAAGCGATCTGTCGGACAAAATGAATATCGTGACCGACAAGACCAAGGATGTAGCCCATGTTGTGGGTGAGAAGGCCACTGATCTGGCCAAGACCGTATCCACTAAGTCCTCAGAAGTAGTCAAGACAGTCGTCGACAGCAAGAACAACGTAGTCTCCAGTCTTCAGAATGCTTCAGCTGATATTGCCGAGGAGGCTGCGGAGGCCGATCAGGAGATCATGGAAGCTACCGAGCAGGCAACCAAAGAGGCTAATGAAGATCTGAACACATTATCCCGCTCTTAATCCGAACTCCTTCATTCATCAAATTGAACCAGAACAGCCAGCTCAATTCTGAAGCTGGCTGTTTGCATGAACAGACTCGCAGCAAAGGTAGGGATCGAGATGAGTGAAATCAATCGACAACACACGCCAGCGAATCATATAGATGAGCACCCTTTCGAGCTCCGACACGAGATCAAGCACCTAAATGGCAGATTGGACAAAATTTCAGAGATGCTGGAGAAGGCGGAGATTGCAGATATTCTCCAGACCTATTCCAATCCCAAGAAGCGAATCATTAGCAACCTCACAGCAGGCATCGCACGAGGACTAGGTTTGTCTTTGGGAACTATTATTGTCATCGCCCTCCTCGCTTGGCTTCTCAGCGCCCTTGTTCAGTTGAATCTGCCTGTGATTGGCGATTTTCTGGCAGAGCTGCTAAAGTACGTAGACGCGGCCAGGGCCAGTTAGCGTATAGCTCACACTTACTGGCTGGAGCAGAACTAATTAAGTGCACACACCTCTCTGGCCGAGCCCCAAGTACATTAGCATCTCAAATGTGAGAGATTAGAGCCGCTGCAAGAGGGAAGCCCTGTCGACCGCGGTCAAGCTTGCTCATCGGCTCTAATCATCTTTTACCTGACGCTGATCATTCAACAGATCGCCGGTCCAGCCCTTCAAGTACATCCAATAATACATTCCAGCCGTAATCAGTAGCGTCCCCAGCATGACGCCTGTGAAGCCGAGCCTGCTCTGAATCCAGGGCAGGTTCTCAAAATTCATCCCCCATACTGCCCCTACAGCCATAATAGGAGTAAATACTGTTGTAACAATCGTAAGCGTCTTCATTATCTCATTACCCCGGAAGCCAGAGATGGCATTATCCATGGATATCATGGTATCAATCTCCTTCTCATACCGTTCAAACAGCACCTCCATCCGTTCCATGCGGTATAACAGTCTCAGGAAGAACGGATTATCACCAAGCTCCTTCAGACAGGCCTCGCGTGAAGCAGAGAGCAATTCCCGGAACGGAGCAAATAAATTACTCCAGTACAGCAGCTCGAAGCGAGCCTCAACAATTCGATCCATCAAGGTACGGCGATTATGCTTGTGCATCAGCTCCTCCAGTTCCCTCAGTTTCTTGGCGAACTGATCCAGACCACCGTGAAAATAATGCAGCAGCGTGCGAATCAGCACGAACATTCCATCCATCCCGTGCTTACATTCATCCAGCATCTGCCTGCGTTCATGTCCCAGCATCGTCTGTCTGGTCTGCTCGTCCAGATTGAGCGTAATCAACCGCTGCCTCGAAATGAAGAAATAAAAATGATGACAGCCACGCGTGCTCTTGAGCCTCTCCTTCGTGGAATACTGCAATGCTCCGAACATGACAGGCTCCCTTCCATTCGGAAAACGGACCGTCAGAAAGTCTACGTCCATGTCAGGCAGCATATCCACCCATATCTCTGCCTCAGGAGCTAGCTGACTGAGCTGTGCCAGTCTCTGATCAGAGGAGGATTCGAGCTGGACATCCCACCATTCCCATTGGCCGTCATGAAATACGTGTGTCTCGTAGAAAGATTCATTGCGCAGCACAGAACCACTCCCTATCATCCTTTTATTGCTTCAGCTCATGCGAGCATCTATTACAACGTTTCAAAAAAGGACACGATATCCATTCTTTCAATGAATACGTGTCCTTATTATGGAACTACTGGAACAACCGATTGAATAAAGGCGGGATCGCTGTTCATAGGTGGCCATCAACCGGACGAAGCCGGATTGGACATAATTTGCTTCAGCTTCTCCGTAGCCCGCTTCTGAATTCGGGACACGCTCATTTGCGATACTCCGAGCTTCTGCGCAATGGCCCTTTGTGACTGTCCATCCTGGAATGCCAACAACAGCACCTGCTGTTCTTGCTCCTTAAGCTGGTTCATCGCCTGCTGCAAATCCATCCGTTTCTCGACAGCATCATAATCATTGGCATCAGCACTGATCAGCTCGCCTAGTGTCGCGGCACTCTCATCCTGGGATAGTGGAGAATCCAGCGATACATAATGGTAGCATTCTCTGCCAGCCAGCACCTCAATCGTCTCCTCGACGGATAGATCCAGGTATTCTGCGATTTCCTTGACATCAGGAGAGCGTTCGAGCTTAACTGTCAGCTCATCAATCGCATGCTGAACCAAGGCTCCCTTTTCCTTGATTCTGCGCGGAACCTGTATGTACCAGGACTTATCCCGCAGATAATTTTTCATGTGACCAATCATGCTTTTCATTGCATATGGCTCAAAAGGAATACCAAGCCCGATATCGTACTGTTGCAATAATCGAATAAGTGCCATTTGGCCGGTCTGATACAGGTCCTCATATAGATCAGGGCGGTTGCGGGCAATCTTGCCTGCCGCCATCTTGACCATAGGCTCATACTTTTTGATCAGCACAGTAGCGATTTCATTATCCTTGGTCTGTTGGTACTCCCAGATTAGACTAACGGCTTCATCCATCGACTCCGGGGGAGTTACCTTTTCATTCATACTTTCTCCTCGCTTCTTGTTATGCGCTTAATCAATACGACTTCCGTACCTTTTCCAGCCTCATTCACTACACTGACATCATCCATCAGTGCCTGCATCAGATAGAATCCGAGTCCGCCAATCTGAGCATCGTCAAGCTCCTTCTCATGTAGAGTCGGCCTTACCCCCGCCTGCTCCAGACGCTCGAAGCTCTGGCCCTCATCCTTGACCTTGATGTGTAAGGAGGTATCATCGAACTCAAAGGTTACTTCTACCGTTCCATGCTCATCGTTATAAGCATAGAGCACCGAATTATTGCAAGCCTCCGAGACGGCAACCTTCATGTCTTCAATCTCCTCGTAGGAGAAGCCCATCTTGGATGCAATGCCGTATAAATTCAATCTGACAATATCTACAAACTCAGCAGTAGCCGGCAAATTAAGCGTTACTTTCTGCAGAACATTCATGCTATTCTTTCCTTTCCTATTGGGAATTCTCCTGTGTAATGAAAAACTTGGCAATGCCCGTCATATCGAAGAGCTTTTGAATCTGGCTTGGTACTTCTTCAACGTAAAATTTGGAGCCAGCCGCATGCCTAGTTTTCAAAATTGACAGCAGAATACCGATCCCTGTACTGTCAATGTATTTCAGCTCCTTCAGGTTTATGATCAAATCCTTCTCCGATTCCCCCACCAGCGGCTCCATCACAAGACGGAAATCAGGAGCGACAGACAAATCGAGCTCACCGCTTAGGTGGACGACATTTGCCCCGCTGCTTACTTCGGTTCTTGTATTGAACTTCTCGCTTTTATGTGTATTCATAGACTGCTCTCCCCTGTAATAAAAATGATTACCTTACCTAATAACCCAGATGGACTCCAGTCGAAACAATCTGACACTGCATTACATATTCCAAATTAAGGAATTATGCTTCATGTATATGTTCAATATTCCTTAAGCTTCGTTCGTCGACCGTGTGGCGGAGTAGCATCTGTTTGACACTGCTCATTTTGACTGGCTTGCTGATGTAGTCATTCATCCCTGCTGACAGGCAGAGCGTCTGTGTGCCCTCCATCACATTTGCTGTCATGGCAATGATTGCTGGTTGAATGGATGACTGGAGATGATCCCTGATTTGTCTCGTGCATTCCAGACCATCCATCACGGGCATGTGAAGGTCCATGAAAATATAGCTATATTGAGCAGATAGCGCCATATCCAGAGCCTGTTGCCCGTCCATGGCCACATCCGCCTTCATGCCGAGACGATCAAGGATGCTGACCATCAGCTTTTGATTAATGGGATGGTCATCCACGACTAGTACCGGAGCCGCTGGTCTTACAGAGGCTTCTTCTCCTGTCAGGCGGTCCCGCTCCTCATTCTCCTTGAAGGTATCCGCCTGGCTGAGGGCCTCCTTCATCTGCACCGTGAATATAAAACGTGCTCCATCCTGGACGGTTGTATCCACATGAATATCGCCGCCCATCATCTTCACAAGGGTTTTGCATATAGCCAATCCCAGTCCCGTTCCGCCGTATTTGCGGGTCATTGAAGAATCCAGTTGGGAGAAGGGCTGGAATAACCGATCTGCCTTCGCCGGATCAATTCCAACACCCGTATCCTGCACAGAGAATTCCAGCATGACATTCTCCTGCTCTACCTCACGCAAGGATGCATGAAGCTGTACGTAGCCCTGATCGGTGAACTTCACGCTATTCGAGATCAGGTTGATCAATACCTGACGCAAACGAGCCATGTCTCCATATAACAATGGCGGGATGTCATCAATATGATATCGAAGATCCAACTGCTTCTTGCCGACTTCGACCGTGAACAGGCTGAATACCTCCTTGATACAGGAATCCAGGCCAAAAGGATGCTCCTCCAGCTCCAGCTTGCCAGATTCCAGCTTGGTAAAGTCCAATATGTCATTGATTACCGCAACGAGTGCATCCGAGCTGCGACGAATAATCTCGGCGTATTCACGCTGCTCTCCCTTAAGCTCAGTCTCCATCAGCAGATCAATCATTCCAATGACGCCATTCATCGGGGTACGAATCTCATGGCTCATCATGGCCAGGAATTCGGTCTTGGCCTTGACAGCAATCTCTGCCGCCTCCTTGGCCACGACCAACTCATGATTAATCCGTTCCAGCTCTTGGGTCTTCTGATGCAGGAGCGCCGATTGAGTCTTGAGCCGATTATTTGTCTGATACATGTGGACAAATGCTTCAATCTTGGACTTCAGGATCTGGGGAATGAATGGCTTGACCATGTAGTCGATACCACCAGCAGAATAGCCGGCAAATAGATGCTCCGCTTCCTTGCTGTTGGCCGAGATGAAGATAATCGGGATATCCTTCGTCTTCTCTCTGGCCTTGATCAATTTGGCAGTCTCAATGCCATCGAGACCAGGCATTTGCACATCCAGCACAATGACGGCAAATTCGTCCTTTAACAAACATCGCAGCGCTTCTTCGCCAGATGTAGCCTTGACAAGATGATATTGCTCACTCTCAAGTACTGCCTCAAGTGCAAGCAGATTCTCAGGGCGATCATCGACTAATAGAATGTGTATCGGCTCATGCAAACCCATGGGACCCTCCTAAGCGTCTCTATTTAATCTTCCGGTATATTTTCTCCGACCGATCCAAGGGCTCGTAATAATCCGTAAAATCCGTAAAGTGAATTGATTCCTTGGAGCCCAGGACCAGTACGCCAAAACGACTTAAGCTTTCGTAAAATAAGCCATGAACGTGATTGCGCAGCTCATCATTAAAATAGATCATGACATTGCGGCAGAAAATGACATTGAACTCGTTAAAGGAACGATCCGTTGCCAGATTGTGCTCAGCAAATATGATGTTTTTACGCAAAAACGGATGGAATATCACTGAATTGTACTTAGCACTATAGTATTCCGAAAAAGACTGGCTTCCTCCAGCCTCCAAGTAATTTTTTGTGTATGTCTTCATACGGTCAATCCCGTATACTCCTTCTTTCGCCTGCGTCAGTGAACGGGAGTTCATATCCGTAGCGTAGATACGGGCCTTATCGTACAGACCCTCCTCATGCAGCATAATCGCCATCGAATAGACCTCTTCCCCCGTCGAACATCCCGCATGCCAGATGCGAATGTAAGGATACGTACGCAGGATTGGAATAATCTTCTCGCGGAACGTCCTGAACAAGTCCGGATCACGATACATTTCGGTCACCGGAATTGAGAGGCTCTGTACCAAGCGCTCAAAACAGGACCGATCGTGGAGCACCTTTTCCTGCAAGCCCGAGATGGAATTCACATTCTCAGATTGGATGCTGTAATAAATACGCCGTTTCAAAGAAGGAAGAGCATAATTTCTGAAATCATACCCATACAGCCGATGTACTCCGCTTAACAGCAATTCAATCTCTATCAGCTCACGTTCGTCATGATTCGTTGCCAGCTTGGCTCCAGCGCTTAGTTCTTTCGGGGTCATACTATCTCTCCAGTTCCTCAGTCTACGTCAACGATATGGAACACCATATGTTAACCTTTATTTACCCCAATTTACTGTCTACGAATACAACCAGACACGCATTAGGGATAAAAGCTGGTCCGTTTGGATCGGCTTTTTGACATAGTCTGACGCACCTGCTTCAATGCACTTCGCCCGATCATCCTTCATGGCCTTGGCCGTTAAGGCAATAATCGGCAGCTTCTCGAATTGAGGCATCTGACGAATGCGGGTCATCGCCTCATAGCCATCCATCTCCGGCATCATCATATCCATCAATACCAGATCATAATTGCTATTATTCTCAAGAATCTGAAGGGCTTCCTTGCCGTTCTCGGCGAAGGTGACATTCATGCGGTAGCCTTCCAGCACACTCGACAGCGCGAAGACATTGCGGATATCATCATCCACCAGCAGGATGTTCTTGCCCTCGAACAGCTCTTCCTTGTTATATAGCTTTTGCAGAATTCTTCGCTTATCCTCCGGCAGATTGGCCTCCACACGGTGAAGGAACAATGTCGTCTCATCGAGCAGTCGCTCCGGGGATTTGACATCCTTGATGATGATGGACTCCGCATACTTGCGCAGCTGCATCTCTTCCTTGTTATCAAGCTCCTTGCCCGTGTAAATGATGATGGGCAGATCATTCAGCTTCTCGTCATCCCGAATACGATCAAGCAGATCGAAGCCTGTCATATCGCTGAGCATCAGATCCAGCACCATACAATCATAATGCTGTCTGTTAAGCTCCTCCAGCGCCTCCTTGCCCGTTGATACTGCTGTGATGGCAACATCATCGTGACCGATCAGTTCAATAATGGATTGCCGCTGTACATCATCATCCTCCACAATCATGAGCTTCTTCACTGTACTCTGCGTATAAGAAGAGATCTGGGCGAACGCACGATCCAGACTTTCCTTGGAGGAAGGCTTCTTCAGATAGGCAATAGCTCCCATCATGAGCCCCTGCTTCACATCATCGACCACCGAGATAACATGAACAGGAATATGTCTCGTGGCAGAGGATGCCTTCAGCTCGCCCAGAATGGCCCATCCGTCCATTACAGGCAGTTGAATATCCAGAATGATCGCATTAGGCAGGAAAGATCTCGCCATATCCAGACCCGTATCCCCCTGCAGAGCGACCAGAGCCTTGTAACCTCGGCTTCTAGCCATCTCCATGAGAATCTGGGCGAATTTCTCATCATCCTCGATAATCAGCAGCACCTGATCTGTCGCCTCAATGCTCTCACGATCATCATTCAGTGGCTCCATTACCGCAGTCTTACTCATATTCGTGGATGCAGGTGGCTTAGTAGGTGAGACAGATAAGCTTGAGCGCGAATCTGTTCTGTGCTCCGCTATCGAAGCTACCTCCTGTCTGGCCATATACGGCAGATCCTGACTGTGCTCTGTCTGAGTAAATCGAGAGGTCTGTGCAAGGTCAGCTGGCAGGAAGAGAGTGAAGCAGCTTCCTTTCCCCTGCTCGGAGGTCAGCTCGATACCTCCTCCCAGCAAGCGGGCCAGCTCACGACTGATGGACAGGCCAAGCCCGGTTCCCCCGTATTTACGACTTGTCGTACCATCTACCTGCTGGAAGGCCTCGAAGATCAGGTCCGTCTTATCCGGTGCGATACCGATGCCCGTATCCTCTACAGATAAAGCCAGATAAGCCTGATTCTCATTCAGATAAGAAGGTAACTGCTCCGCTGCTGCAGGTGCAATGGAGAAGGTGATTGAGCCTGTGCTTGTAAACTTAAAGGCGTTAGAGAGCAGATTCCGTAATATTTGCTTCACACGATAGCTGTCGCTCGTGATAGCCGTAGGCAGCTCGCTGTCTGCTTCGGTAATCAGTTGCAATTCCTTCTTCGCTGCCATAGGTCCAAAATTCTGCTCGACGAATTTCTGAAGCCCCTTCAGGCTGACCGCCTCATAGTTAATGTCCATTTTCCCTGCATCTACCTTGGACAGATCCAGAATTTCATCGATCATCTTGAGCAAATCCGAGCCGGACATGTAGATTGTCTGTGCATATTCCTTTTGCTTGCCACTCAGATTGCCATCCTTATTCTCGGCCAGCAATTGGGATAGAATCAGCAAGCTGTTCAGCGGTGTTCGCAGCTCATGCGACATATTCGCCAGGAACTCCGACTTGTATTTACTTGTAACCGCAAGCTGCATGGCCTGCTGCTCTAGCTGAGCACGCCCCTTCTCGATCTCGAGATTCTTCTCCTCCACCTCGCGCACCTGCTCTTCCAGCGCTCTGGTCTTGGACATCAGCTCCGTATTGAAATGCTCAAGCTCCTCCTGCTGTCTCTGCAGCATCTCCTCAGAACGCTTCAACTCTTCCGTCTGCTGCTCCAGATTCTCATTGGAGCGACGAAGCTCCTCCTGCTGGGTCTGTAGCTCTTCAGACTGGCATTGCAGCTCCTCGGTGAGAGCCTGCGATTCGCGCAGCAGCTGCTCGACACGCATTCTACGGCGGATATTATTGAGGATAATTCCCAGACTGAACACCAGACGGTCCATCAAGTCCCTCTCAAGTGCTGGGAACGATCCCAGTGAGGCCATCTCAACGACTCCAAGCAGTTCGTCCTCGAACATAATCGGATAGATAATAATCCCTGTCGGCTCTGTTGAGCCAAGAGACGAGCCGATCGTAAGGTAGCCTTCAGGGGCCTTCTCCAACAGAATCGGTTTCTGATCTAATGCACTCTGACCGAGCAGTCCCTCACCGATGAGGAACGTCTCCTTGGTATGGTGATCCTTAGCATTACGGGCATAGCTACCGCTAAGGAAGAGCTTGTCTGGGCCTTTCTCCTCATTGAGAAGATATATAGAGCCGTAGCTCGCCCCAAGAATCGGAGTGAACTCGCTGATGAACGTCTGTGCAATCTGCTCGGGAGAATTAATTCCACGCAGCAGTTCTGTCACTCTAGCCGAGTTGGCACTCAGCCACGTCTGATCCTTCTGCGATTGGATGATCGACTGCTCTAGCTGGCGCTTCTCCTCCAGATCCTCGGCCATCTCCTGGAAGACCAGCGCTACTTGCCCGATCTCATCAGTCGTGGTGACCTTCATCCGGCCAATTGCCTTGAATCGGCCTTTGCCGAAGCCAGAGATCATCATTGATAATGTATTTAGACCGCGCGTTATGCTTGGAAGCACCCACAAAATAATGCCGAGTGACATCAGCAGAGCTGCAGCCATAATCAAGGTGGTAGTCTGAATTGCCTCAGAGAACATCTGCCGGGATGCGGCCATTTCCTCATCAACAGCACTATCCTGATAGCGTGACAGATTATTAATACTGTCTAGAGCATCGCTTTGTGCCGGCAGCCCCGTGCTGTTACGCAGAGCATTCGCTTCATCAATCCGATCCTGGGAGAGCAGATTCATCAGACGATCCTCGTAGCTGTTGAACTCCTGCCACGATCTCACAACCTCCCGCATCAATCGGTCTTCCTCAGCATTCGAGTTCCCTTCCTGCATACGGGTAAGCATATCACCGCCAGTAGTAGCTACCTGCGCAAGCTCCCTTATGCTGTCCTCCACAGATAGGCCGGGATTCAGAAGCTGGTTGGCCATAATCTTAGCTTTCTCATTGACCTGAGTACGGAGCGCAGCCGTCTGCCTCACCTTGATGTATCGCTCCTCATATACCTTGTTCAACTGCTCGTTCATGCTGCCCAGTCTGTCATAGCTGATGACGGTGAGCGCTATAATAATACACATTAGCAGACTAAAGCCAATGAGCAGCTTATTTCTAATTTTCATGCCAAGCTCGCTCCTTCTTTCAATGAAATCCATACCAGGCATTTATCATCATCGTGCGTGCTCGGCGATTCCTGCTGAATGAAAGCCTTACGCATCGCGTCCTCATCCCATTCCACCCGGTCCCGTAGCTGGTCGATTAGGAATTCAAGCTGCTCCTCATGCTCGCCCTGAACGATCTCCAGCAGACCATCTGTATAGAGAGCAATCCGCTCTCCATCCTCATATTGGATCGTCCGTGTCTCTACCTCGATCTGGTCGAACAAGCCCACCGGGCTAGCCCCACTGCTCAGTTGTAGCACCGTGCCATCGTTACGGAACATCAGGCCAGGCGGATGCCCTGCATTCACATAATCGATCTTCTTGGAGCGTGTATCAATCACCATATAGATGGCAGTGAAATAGTACTGAACGAGCTGTCTGCCCAGATCAAGCTGGCCAAAGCGTCGATTCAGCTCCTGAATCACCTTCTCCGGCTCCACATACGTAGTTACCGTATCCTTCAGAACTGCTGCGATGAACATGCAAAATAAAGAGGAAGAGATGCCGTGTCCCATCATATCCAGCAGGATGACACAATATCTTCCTTCTCCTAGCGAATACCAGGAATAGAGGTCTCCCGCCAGCTCAAAGGAAGGCTGATAGATGGCGTGAGCTTGCAGCACAGGGTCCTTGATCGCCGGACTCAGTACTGCCTGCTGTACCAGGGAGGCCAGCTTCAGCTCATCCTGAATTCGTTGATCGCGCTCCTTGTGCCAGTCCTTCTCCAGCTTCAGACGCAGAGCCAGTCGAATCCGGGCCATCAGCTCCACCTTGTTGATCGGCTTGGTAACATAATCAGTCGCTCCAGCATCCAGCGCTTCCGCCAGCTTCTTGGAATCGCCCACAGCGGTAACCATAATAATAGGAATATCCTTCAAATGCTCATATTGCTGCACAATGCCGCAGGCTTCAATGCCATCCATCTCTGGCATCATCATATCCAGCAGGATCAGGTCAATATCCGAGGCAGCCGGCCTAATGTCCAGGGTACGATCACCGATTCCCAGGCGCTCCAGCATTTCCTTGGCCGAACTGGCGGAGATGATGTTCCTGTAATTTTCCTTCTTCAGAATTTCACGGATAATGATTACGTTCGTTGGATTATCATCGACGATTAGAATTTTCATGGATGTCTCCTTTATATCTGGTTGGAGTTCTATATATAACTATAGCTTCTGATTCCATAGGTTTAAATATGAAAAACATAGATAAGGAATGGGATTTCTGGAATCCCATTCCTTATCTATGTTTTTCAGCTATCGACCGTCCCCGAACACAGCGAAGAATGCGGTCGCAACATATTATGGCTTGGCCTTGGCGATGACGAGCACCTTGCCAAGATCCAGTTCTTTTTCGTAAAATTCAGCCTCGGATTGCTGGAAGCCTATCGAGACGATTTTGGCACGCAACTCATCACCACGTGAACGGAACAGATTCGCCAGAGAGTCAAAAACGCCTTCTTCCTTGATGCCAATCTCATTCGCATCTACGGTGTCTGCAATGCGATCGGTACGATCCTGACTATGAGCCAGAACGTATACATCCTCATAACGGTAGCCTGCATTGCGCAGCTCCTTGACTGTCTCCACCGCTTGAATTCCATTCTCCACCACTTTTGCATAAGCTTGAGCATTCGTCGAATTCATTTTTCTCACTCTCCCTGTTACAAAATTCAGTATCTCGTACATTTCAGTCCCATCCAAGGATGAATGTAAGATACTTGCTTGAATGACCCTGGCGGTGCATCCTCACGTTGTAACATTAACCCGTCCGTCTCATTCTGAAACGTTAAGGTGATGAGGTCTCGTCAAACAATTCTACAGCCGTTAATTCCCCGCTGTCTTGATCCGTGTATACCTTGATAGCATGATGCCCCCTGATATACACTTCTCCGTCCTCCGCAGTGAACTGGGCACCTCCCAGCTCATGATCCAGCGTACTGCGGTCCAGCGGCAGCCAGCGGTCGTTCACCTTCACCCGTACGGAGCTACTGTCGACATGTACATAATTGACGTAGCCATCCCGAACGCCGACGACCGCATCCTCATAATGATATTCGGTAGAGCGCAGAATAGGGTCCTCGTGCGAACGGATCGGCTGACCTTTCTTCCGTAGAACATCCTCTGTCCGATCATCCAGCGAAATATCATTTAACGTCTCAAAGCGTTCCTCATAAACTGCACTAGTTACACTTGTACCACGAACGTCCACAGCGTGTGTTATTTTTCCGGCTGCATACGGCGGAGCCGTAGCCTGAACCGTTTCCTGAGCGGAAAAGGGAGAAAGCAGACCTAGCCAAAGAAGTAATTGTATCATCGTATCTCACCCTTTCAATGGAATGATGGTTCTGAGCACCGTCACACCGCCGCTACCCTGCTAACGCCGCATTTTTTGCCACACACCTGCAGCAATATCTACGTAGGCTAACCATTCAGGGCCTGCTTTTCGGGGCTCTCCTCCGATGACTCGATCCTGGGGCAATGGTTGGCTCTCAGGAACAGGAGGTTGTGGCGGTACTATAGCTGTAGAGGCTACATCTTTTTGCTTGGGCTTTTGAAATCGATTCATCAAAGTAGCAGACGCCTGCTTGGCCGCAGAAGTCAGCTCACTAAGTACCTCACCCAGATTCTCCACGGATGTAATAACAGGGTCAATCTTCTTCATCTTTTGTTCTACATCCGCTGTAATGCCATTCGCATGACGAATCGTCTGCTTGACCTCATAGCTTAGCTCATCTACCGTCTTCTGTACCTCTTCCAAGGTAACGGATACCCGGTCCAGGGAGCCTTGCGCGGCCTTCAAGGTCTTGACCAAATACAGCACCAGCACTACAAAAGCCAAAGCAATAATAAAAACACTAATCTCCATTAACATGACGTAACCTCTCTTTCTAATCTGGGCGTGTTCTCCATTATGTATATTCTAGTTACCCCCTGGGTGTTAGCCCGAAACAAAGGATCGACACCACCGAGGGGGATGAGAAAGACGTCTATCGACGTACTCTCACAGAAGACAGACTGCACTTAGCGGAAGTTCTTCCCTGCGATGATCGAATTGATCAGCTCCTAGGAGAACTAATAAATTCTATCATCTAAAAAAACTTCGGAAGCCCATTGCGGGCCCCGAAGTCGAAGGACCAAGGCTGCTGCTAATTAGAGCACCCGATCTACTACACTTCCACCATAGAGGAAGCGATCCTGCCATGATTGGCTAAAATCTGTTACCTTCACGCCACCTGCTGCTACGGAGAACGTGTGAAGCAAGCGCGAGTCTCCCAAGTACACAGCTACATGGGTAATGGTCTGCGAGAACGGATCAGGCTGCATGAGCCCCTCTCCCACTGGGTTCGCATAATCCCGGAAGAATACTAGGTCTCCGCGCTTCAGCTCCGAGATATCCAGCACTGGCTGGCTATTCTGTCTAACCCAGTTCCCCTGTGATCTGGAATCACCCGGGAGTAGCAGACCCATACTTTCCAGAAAAATACGCTGCGTAAATGCAGAGCAATCGAAAGTGGCCGTCGAATTGCGGTCGGAACCATACTCGTACGGCGTGCCCAGATACGTCATTCCCGTAATGATCATCTGCTCAATTGCCGTATCCACATCACGGCCCGTATAGATGCCTTCCTCACGCATCACCACTGGCTGGTAGGCTGGTACGGCGGCAGGAGCAAATACTGGCGCAGCCACATTCTGTCCTGAGCCGGAGTTCACACTGGCCGAACTAACATTAGTAACTACCGGAACGATTCCTGGCTTGATGAACCTATCCGAAGCCCCTACGTAACCGGTGACTCCCGCATCAGTAGCGATCTTGAACCAATACTTATTACTGGTATCCAGCAGCTTGACTTGCTGTCCAGGGCTGAGCAATCCGAGAATAGCTCCTGTGTTGGCAGGCTCGCTTCTCAGGTTCACAGCAGATTGAATCGTAGCTACAGCTTGTCCTGCTGTAGATGAAGCTGTGGATGCTACATTGGTGCTTGTTGCCACACTTGGTACCGCCACTGCTCTCGATGCCATGGAAGCTGCGCTGGACATACTGGCACCAGACTTCCCGACAGGCAGTATGTACTTATCCGAGCTGCTCGTGTAGCCGATGGTTCCATCAGCCGTCTTGACCTTATACCACTGATTCACCGTCTTTTCCAATACGGTCACCTTGTCACCCTGACTCAGAAAGCTCAGCGTGTCCCCTTCCATGGAAGGAGAGATTCTCACCCGTACTGATGCCTGTATGACTCCCTGCTCCCCTGCCGGGATCATGACAGCAGCCGCTGAGACATGACTGCTTGAAGTCACATCCATAACCGACCATAATGTCGCAGCAACTGCGAGTGTTCCCCATATGCGTTTGTTCATGCTGTTCCTAACCTCCCGATTACTTCACGAATCTTGACAAGACATGCTGCAGGATGCCGACATCCACGTACCTGAGCTAATCATCGTCTCACCATGCTTCTCAGTACATAATTCATGCGAATATCGTGAAATACTCCCTATCTGACTTCATTATAGTAAAGCACAAGGAATATAAGCATGATGCAAAAGTCACAAAAAACGACATGTACATCGAGAACGTGATTCCAAACACCCAGCAATCGTCAATCCGTCTTTTTATGTACCCGCTGTTATTTATATCGGTTATTACCGCTTAATCTGTTGCAGGAAGGTATTTCCACGCTATACGTATACCCACCTATTATTAATCTGTTACTTGGACACTGAAACGATAGGAAGCGAACTCCTGAACTTCATGATTTCTGAATTTTGAAGTTGAAGTTGAAGTTGCTCAAGCTTACTAGGAGCTACAGGAGTAATCAATTAACAGGACGCCGGCCACATCTGTACGAATGGAATCATGATGGTATGCAAAAGAAGAGTCTCCGCGATCGCCGCGGAGACTCTTCACTCACATTTACTAGGGTCAAGGTACTAGTGTTGGAGCTGGGTAGAGCTTGTATGCTCATCCATTCTGGGCTCCACATGAACATGTACATGCATCGTATTGTGGAATTTCTTCAAGCGCTCCTCGATTCGGTCGCTAATCTCATGCCCTTCAATGAGCGTAAGCGTCGGATCGACCTCGATCACCACATCGACCATAACATGACTGCCATGCACACGAGCCTTCACATCTCGAATGCTCTCTACGCCAGGTGTCTTGGAGATGGTACCCCGCAGCACCGACAAATCCTTCTCATCAAAGCCGTCCGTTAGCGAATGCGTAGATTCCCGGAAGATCCCCCAAGCCGTATAACAGATCATGAGCCCGACCGCAATGGCAGCAACGGTATCCATCCAGGGAAAGCCGAATTGCGATGCAAAAATGCCTATAGCCGCTCCTGTGCTGACAAGTGCATCCGACAGATTATCCTTGGCAGCCGCCATGAGTGCCTGGCTTCTGATCTCACGCGCCAGCTTCCGATTGTAGAGATACACCCCACCCATAGCCAAGGCACTAACTATAGCGACGACTGCAGCCAGCATGCTCGGCTGTGCCTTGCTCCCTTCGAATATGGAGCGAATCGCCTCCACCAATACCTGAATACCGACTAGAGCCATAATGAAGGATGCGATCAAGGCCGCTATGGTCTCCGCCCGAAAATGCCCGTACGTGTGATCGGAATCCGGTGGTTTTTGGGATATACGTAGACCAATTAGCACAGCTATAGAAGCTACAATATCCGTCATATTGTTGAACCCGTCAGCAAGGAGTGCACTGGACATGAACACGTATCCGCAGAACACTTTCAGAGACGAGAGCACAATGTAGGAGACAATGCTTACCCAGGCGCCCCGCTCTCCTTTACGAATTTCACCATACACATCAGTCACTTGCAGGACACTCCTTCTATCAAAAAGTTGGTAGCTACGACTAAGACAAATACTTATGATTAAGCTATTCAGAACGGCTTGAACATGCGCTATGGGTGGGTCCCGACACGGCAAGCATTGTCATGGTAGTCTTTATTCATTGTTGCCCTTGTCCCCCCTTTTAAAAACGTATAAAATGAAATACAGCTTAGACATTACAGGAGGAGCAGGGATGAGCGATAATCAGAAGGAAGTCCGTAAAATTGACCTGGCTGAGGCCGTTCGACAGAAGCTGGCCCAGAAGAAGCAGGCCGCTTCCCAGAAACAGAATGGCGGATTTCAAGGCAATCAGACCAAGGCCCTGAAGAGCCAGAACAACAAAAAGCCCAACAATCAGCGCAGACGCACCGGCGGCTCATAAATGTAACTTTTGCATACAGCTGTTAGCACGAAGAAGAAGCTCCCACCATGTTATAAGGTAGGAGCTTTTTCACTTTACTTCGGATGCCTACTGGAAAGTCTCCCGAGCTACTGTCAGGAAGGCCTGCGCCGCAGGTGAAGCACTGGATCGTGATGAACATGCCAGGGCAACATTACGCCATCTGGTAATATCCAGATACCCCACTTGGATATGCTGCTGTGTCTTCAGAAATAACTCAGGCCCAATCGTAATGCCAAGACCCTCCTGAACCATATTGGCGATGGTGTTACAATCATAGACTTCGAAGCGAATCTTCGGCTGCACCTTCATCTCCTTGAGCATGGCCAGAATATGAGATTGATACATTCCTGTCGGCATAATAAAGGGCTCGTTCTGCAGCTCCTTCATGGAAATCTGGGTTCTTCCATTAAATCTGTGCTCAGATGAGAAGCCCAGAACCATCTTGTCCTGAATCAGCGGCACACAATCGAACAATGCTGCTGAATCCTCCTCTACCACAAATCCGATGTCAATCACGCCTGTACTCAGCCACTCTGTAATTTCTTCATAGGAGCCTTCATAAAATCGAAATTCGATATGAGGATGCTTTTTCTGGAACCTGGATAACAGCTTGGGCAGCAGGCAGGAAGATGCACTCGCGAACGTTCCGATGCGGACTGTCCCTGTCTCCAGATTGGCTGCTAGAGCCGCTTCCTGCTGGATCATCTCCATCCGGCCCAAGATCTCCCGCATGTGACCAACCACCTTCTGCCCCACTTCCGTCAGCATAACCCCCTTCCTGCGGTCGCGAATCAACAGTGTCGTGCCCAGCTCCTTCTCCAGACTTGCAATAGCATGACTTACAGCGGATTGCGTCATATTCAGTCGCTCTGCTGATTTGGTGAAATTTCGAGTCTCTGCAATGAGAACAAAAACCTCAAAACGCGCTATAGACATGAGTAATTACTCATCTCCTTCATTAAAAACATGAATTTCCCTCATGATATCATGTCAGCTAAAATAAACACAATCACTATAGCAATCTACAAAAGGAGTGAAGTCATTGAATCGTCTAGCTATATATCTCTTAGCGATAGGAGCCTTTATCACAGGTACAGCAGAATTTGTCGTATCGGGGATCCTTGAGCTGATTGCAAGCGACCTACAAATCTCCATTGCGGCGGCAGGGCAACTAATCACAATCTACTCTATCTCTTATGCCGTTGGCGCCCTCGTGCTCGTCATGGTAACAGCGCGTTATGAGCGCAAAAAGGTGCTTGTCTACTCCCTTATGATATTTATTGCAGGAAGCATCCTCGCATTCATCAATGTGAACTTCGCCTTACTGATGCTGTCCCGCATTGTCATGGCAGCAAGCGGTGGATTATATACGGTTGTAGCTACAAGCTATGCAGCACGTCTTGCTCCTCCCCAACAACAAGGCAGAGCTATCGCCACTGTCATTACTGGCTTCTCCATCTCACTGGTGCTTGGAGTTCCATTTGGAACACTGCTGTCCGTCTATATGGATTGGCGCTATATCTATCTGTTTCTTGCCATTGCTGCACTTGTCAACGCAGTGCTTCTACAGAAGTACATTCCGAAGTTTGAAGGGTCAGTAGCGCTCACATGGAAGGAGCAATGGCTTCTCTTGAGAGATCCGCGAGTGCTTACGGGGCTGCTTACAACGGTGCTTTGGATATTGGGATACACCATGGTATTCGCATATATCGCCCCCCTCTTGAGTAGTCTGATGGACTTTTCACTGGAAATGATAAGCTCATCCCTCCTCATCCTCGGAATTGCGGCTCTGATCGGCTCGCGCTTGGGAGGCTATGCAGTTGACCGCTGGGGACCGGCACGTACAATTATCGTTAGTCTCACATTACATGCTACGGCGCTGTTCCTTCTAAAATCCTCGACCGTGGCCGTCACCACACTCATGCTTTTCGCTATCCTTCTGCTATGGGGAGCAGCTACATGGACTACGACACCAGCGAATCAGTACTATCTCATTACGCTCCAGCCTCGCTCCTCCGAGATCATTCTTAGCTTGAACACCGCGCTAATGAATATGGGTATGGCGCTAGGGGCCGCAAGTGGCGGGATCGTGATCGAATATGCAGGCATTGAGCAGATTAGTGGAATAGCAGGAAGCATTATATTGCTTGCTATCCTTACCTCTGCATGCTCGCTTACTCTGAATGCACGCTCAAAGAGGGGCAGTAGCCACTCCACTAACTAAGCACAGGAGGACATAGATCGACGTTAAGTTCCACAACGGTGGTAAGCTGCACAAAAAAAGACCTCAAGTCTACTCGTACTGAGTAACTTGAGGTCTTAAGGTCACTATTTAGTTAACCTCTACTGGATACATCCGTTCACGGAGCTGCTTGACTTCATCGCTCTCCAGGTACTCATCGTACGTCATAACACGGTCGATGACCCCGTTCGGTGTAATCTCCACAATGCGGTTCGCAATCGTCTGAATGAACTGATGGTCATGCGAAGTGAACAACAGAGTACCATCAGCATGAAGAAGCTCCCACCAGGAAACCAAGGTAGAAGCTTCATACTTTTGCTCAATGAGTCCATTTGAAATTGAAATTTCAGCCTTATTTGTTGCTATTGTGCCCGTATACCTTTCTGTATACGATGATCCCAGTGATCATGAGCACCAATAGAATAGCTGCCCACATGAATGGCTCTACAGCAGATTCTTGTGAAGCTGAGGCTTCTATCCCCCCAGAACCACCTCCCGTTCCATCTTGATCGTCAGATATAATCTCCTGATGCCGCTCATAGGCTTGTTCTCCAAAATGCTGAAGGCTCATTAGATTATTTTCAGAACTTTCAGCCAATTTCTCCACAGGATCAGCCTGAACCGAAACGACCTGCTCCATGCCATCCTTCACACCAGACATTGCATAAATTCCTAGCCTTGGATCATCTATGAGCTTGACAGGTTGGGTAGTATCAAAATTTTCCCTCCCCGCCCTCCAGGTCCTTTCAAATGAAAAGTCGCTCGATATGTAATCCACAATCCATTTCCCTTCCTCCAAAACACCATGTACCACACCAACAGACTGGCCCTTCAGATAAATAGGAAAATTATACCCCGCCATTTCCAAAATATCTTCACTATATACCTCTTCGGCAACCGCTGATTGTTTAAGGAAGGACACAGCAACCTTATAATAAGGATATCCTTCGCCAAGTTTCACTTGTTCCGCCTGATCATCCGCATCCATGCCAAAATTCTTCTTATCTTTCTCCAAGGAAGGAATGTAAGATTCAAAATCTTGTTTGATCTGATCACGTATATCAGTTGAAGCGAATTTTGCATCTACTGGTATACTCCATACTATCGTTGATATCACTAGAATATTTACGATCCAGAAGACGAGCCTTTTACCTGCCTTCAATACAATCCCCCCTTAGTTAACATAAATATAATCTACCGAATGTGTCCATTTGAAGTTAGAGTTCCTAACAAACCTATCATAATTCTGAATTTTGTGTGTTTTCTCATCTTTTAAGGAATCAATATAATAAACATCTTGTTCATCAGTATCAGTATTCTCATAATAACCTCTAATAGTAAAAAAGTGCCCGCCCCCACCTGTCCAACCTATTCTGGCGATTATGGGTTGTCCTCTATTAATCCTGTTCTCTATTCTTGAAAATGACAAGTAGTCCAGCACTGCTCTTGAATGTATTCCCCAATGATCCAACCCATCAACAATTTCATATATACTTCCGGTATCGTTTATAACCTCTCCCTTTACATATCTGACAAACTGTCTCTGAGTAGGAGCGTTACCTAGAAAATCAATAACCATGACAGAGTTGGCTGCCCAACACCATTGAGTATCTTGTTGTTTTTGAGTAGGAATATCTAGTGTTTCATACCCTACGTAAGCAGACACGCTAGTGGCAAAACCTAATAAGCATATAGCTGCTAGAAGCAAAATAGAAGTCAAGTTACTTTTCTTCAGCATACAATCCCTCCTCGGTTCAAGTGGTATAAAAATACAAAATATAACTAATTATGTATATGATTATAATCACAAACAATTTTTTTCATAAAAATGTCACTAATCTATACAACACAAATAGAACCTCAACCGCTCCTATTGAGCAAATTGAGGTTCTATAGATTTATAGCTTGAAGCCCTTGTGTATGGGTGTTGCAAACCTAGAGCCTGCGATTAGTTAACCTCTACTGGATACATCCGTTCACGGAGCTGCTTGACTTCATCGCTCTCCAGGTACTCATCGTACGTCATAACACGGTCGATGACCCCGTTCGGTGTAATCTCCACAATGCGGTTCGCAATCGTCTGAATGAACTGATGGTCATGCGAAGTGAATAACAGAGTACCATCAAAATCAATCAGTCCGTTATTGAGCGCGGTAATGGATTCGAGATCCAAGTGGTTCGTTGGCTCTTCCATGATAAGCACGTTAGCGCCGTTAAGCATCATTTTCGCCAGCATACAGCGCACCTTCTCGCCACCAGACAATACACTGGCCTTCTTCAGCGCTTCCTCGCCCGAGAACAGCATACGTCCCAGGAAGCCACGCAGGAAGGTCTCATCCTGATCCTTGGAATATTGGCGCAGCCACTCTACCAGGTTCAGCTGGACTTCGTCAAAGTATTGGGAGTTGTCCTTAGGGAAATAAGCTTGACTCGTCGTCACTCCCCAAGTGTATTCACCAGCATCTGCTTCCTTCTCACCCATCAGAACTTCGAAGAGCGTCGTCTTCGGCAAGCCATTCGGTCCGACAAAAGCAATCTTGTCGCCTTTATTCACGACAATGCTGAATTCATTCAATACCTGCTCGCCTTCGATCGTCTTGCTCAGACGGTCTACGGTCAGCAATTGCTTGCCAGCCTCACGCTCAGGCTTGAAGTTAATGAACGGATACTTACGGTTCGATGGACGAATATCGTCCAGCGTGATCTTGTCGAGCTGCTTCTTCCGGGAAGTCGCTTGCTTCGACTTGGAGGCATTCGCCGAGAAGCGTTGGATAAAGGCTTGCAGCTCCTTGATCTTCTCTTCCTTCTTCTTGTTGGCGTCACGAGCCAATGTCAGCGCGAGCTGACTGGATTCGTACCAGAAATCATAGTTACCCACGTACATCTGGATTTTACCAAAATCAATATCCGCAATATGCGTACATACTTTATTCAGGAAGTGACGGTCATGGGATACCACAATAACGGTACCTTCATAGTCCATCAGAAAATTCTCCAGCCACTGGATGGATTCCAGGTCCAAATGGTTCGTAGGCTCGTCAAGCAGCAGATTGTTCGGACGTCCGAAGAGCGCCTGTGCGAGCAGGACGCGTACCTTCTCGTTACCGCTCAGCTCGGACATTTGTTTATCATGCAGATCCCGTGGAATCCCCAGACCAATCAGCAAGGCAGCCGCATCTGGCTCAGCATCCCAGCCATTCAGCTCAGCGAATTCACCCTCCAGCTCACCTGCACGCAGGCCATCCTCTTCAGAGAATTCAGCCTTCGCATAGAGTGCATCCTTCTCCTTCATAATGTCATACAGACGTGTATGTCCCATGATGACCGTCTCCAGCACCGGGAACTCATCATATTCATAATGGTTCTGCTTCAGCACGGCCAGACGCTCGCCAGGTGTCATGTGCACCTCACCGGAATTCGCCTCGATCTCGCCAGACAGAATCTTCAGAAACGTAGATTTACCAGCACCGTTGGCTCCAATCAGACCGTAACAGTTGCCGGGTGTGAATTTGATATTAACATCCTCGAAAAGTGGGCGCTTGCCATAACGGAGCGTTACGCCGCTTGTACTGATCATATGTGCATTACCGTCCTTTATACGTTTTGGCATGATAGCCTCATACTAGCTATGTATTATAGCACATCGGAGGCCTGAATTCAGCAAATTGCAAAGCCTTCAACAAAAAAGACCCCTTCACGGAGTCTACAGCATTCAATGGATAACCTCAGCCTCAAGTTGTTCTTCGATATCTGTTTGGAGGTACGCGGTACAAGCTTGCCTTGCACCACAAGTCTGCCATAGTCGGGGTCCAGTATATAATCGCAGGTAGAGAACGTGATGATGCGATCTTTAGTAGTAACCTCTACACCTGTGTTGTAAATGGAAAGGGCTTGCATCTCGGAGAGAAAAGCACCATATTCCTCATCTGTGGCAAAATCGGTCCGTATATAATTCACATCGGATGTAGTGGTGTAGACGGCGAAAATCTCAATATCGTATCCAGCATAGAGATCATCGTAATAGAGCTTCCTATGCTCCTTGAAATACGACTCCTCCAAATAATGCTTCAGACTGCCGAACATACTCCCGTCCTTCATCCGGTGTCCGTAGATGATCGTATTCCGATCCTCTCCACCTACACGGTTGCGGTAATCCATGAAAATACTTCCTGCTCGTGTCGTCTCCTGCTTGTAATTGCGGTTCAGATAATAGGCATTGTCCTGCGCCTGCACGATCGGATAGTCAATGGGTGTCCCCTCTATGGTCACCCAGCCGACAATATCCTTGTTCACTTCTAGCAGCGGTCCGAATTGTGGGCGTACCTTCCCTGTTTCGGCTGAGCCAGCAGCGGTCCATCCGCTTCCTTCCCTCTCTTCAGCAGCTGCCGTTGTCATGCTGGATTCCTGTTCCCCATGATACAGCGCCGCAGCCTCCTTCATCAGCTCACGGTTCGTATAATCGTCAATCGCAATCTGAAGCAGTCTGCCGCCCGAGAACAAAAAGATGCCTATCCATAAGACCAGCATACAGCGATTCAGCAGCTTTTTCCGACTCGAACTCTTTCCATGCTTCGGTACGTTATCCATGCTCGATCATTCCTTGTGCAATGCCTGTCGGGACGATATGCATGCCGATGTCATCCTCATGCCGTATGCTGACCTCTACCCCATATACCTCCCGCATGAGCTGCTCCGTAATGATCTCCTGTGGCTTGCCTGTCATATGGATGCGACCATCCTTCATAACAATAATGCGATCACTATAACGAATTGCCTGATTGATATCATGCAGCACCATCACGATAGTAATCGCGAATGCCTCATTAAGCCGCTTGACGAGCTCAAGAATCTCCAGCTGATAGTAGATGTCCAGGTAGGTAGTAGGCTCATCCAGAAAAAGAACCGGGGTATCCTGAGCAAGGGCCATAGCAATCCATACCCGTTGCCGTTCTCCCCCAGAGAGGCCATCAATGCGCTGCTGGCGCTTCTCCAGCAGATTCGTACCCGACAAGGCCCGTTCTACCGCCCGCTCATCTTCCTCCCGATCCGCGGATAGCCATTTGCGATGCGGCATACGCCCATATTGGACTAGCTTCTCAACCGTCAGATCGGAGGGCGCCTGATTGTGTTGATGAACTACTGCCAGCTTGCGGGCAAATTCCTTGGGCGTATAAGTGCTGATCGTCTTGCCATCCAGCACTACCTCACCGCTACTTGGAGCATGATGCCGCGACATCACGCCGAGCAGGGTGGACTTGCCACACCCGTTGGGACCGATAATCGTCGTAATCCGCCCCGTCTCTACCTCGGCCTCGATGCCTTGCAGGCGATTGATTTTACGATCATAAGAGAAGGTAACATTTTTAATTTCCATAGATGCGGTCACTCTTTCTCAACAGGAATATGAAAAATGGTCCGCCAATAACCGCCATGAGTGTAGATGCCGGAATCTCCAATGGTGCCACCAGCGTCCGACCGAGTGTATCTGCCGTCAAAATCAGCAGCGCCCCGGAGAGAGCCGAGAAAGGAATCAGCAGCTTGTGGTCCGAGCCGACCAGCAGCCGGGCAATATGCGGAATCAACAGACCGACAAAGGAAATGACGCCAGCAATCGCAGTAGCCGTTCCGGCCAGCAATACGGCAACAGCTGATATCAGCAGTCTTGCTCTGGTGACGCGCAGTCCCAGATTACTGGCTGTCTTGTCCTGCAAGGAGAGCATGTTGCACCAGGTCACCAACAAGAGGGACAGAACAAGACCAATACCGCCATAGGTCACCATCGTCTGCACATCCATCCATGTCAGCATCGTAATGTTGGAGGTGGTTGACGGATTGATGTTCGAGCCCATAATGTAGCTGCAAGCGATGATGAACGCTTCGTTCAGCCCAGTGAACATAGCATTGACTGCAATCCCGACGAGCACGATCCGAATCGGACTTAATCCTGACTTCCAGGATAAGGTATAGACCAAGAAGCAGGCAAGCGCCCCGCCCACGAAGGCCATCAAAGGCGAGTAATAATACAGCTGCGGCAGCAGGAATATGACAATCGTGGGGATAAAATTAGCCCCGGCAGAAATCCCGATCACACCTGCATCAGCCAGTGGATTACGCATGACAGCCTGCAGGAGTACCCCTGCTACAGCAAGCGCCGCTCCGGCGAACATCGCTACGATAATCCGCGGCAAGCGAAGATCCTTGATGACCTCGACGGTCTCATTATTCCCTGTCCACATCCCTTGAAGGAACTCCCCGAAGCTCACCTTCAGACTGCCAGTCACTGCAGACAGAATCACCATATATCCCAGGAGAGCGATGACAATGACAAAGCTCCATACTTTTTTATTCATGAGAGGCTACTTCCTTATGGTTAATTAGAATGGTTAAGCAATTGGGCTTGGATTATACAGCCTTAGACTACAAAATCTTATACTGCAATAGATTTCCAGAGTACTGCGACTATTACGGATAGAGCATCTTCTGCAGCTCATCTAATGCCTGATCAGCGGCCAGATTGGCTGTAGTTCCGAACAGACTTTCCTCGAGGTCATATACCCTTCCATTCTGGACAGCACTGAAATGCTTCCAGATGTCATTGGTTGCGAACTCCTTATTGAACATCTTGACGACCTCATCAGGCATACCGTGCGCGGCACGTAAAATGACATCAGGATTCGCCTGCTGCAAGTACTCTGTATTGGAAGCCATATATTCCACATTCTCGTTCTGAACGATATTCTCTCCACCCGCCAGCTTGACCAGATCTCCGATAAATGAATTCTCCGTAGCTACCAGATAGCTTCCGGGCACTCCTAGCAGAATGAGCACCTTCGGTTTATCCTTTCCAGAGACCGCTTGCTCGATCTGTGCGCGCTTCTCCTCATAGCGGGATATCAACGCTGTAGCTTGCTCCTCACGATCATACGTCTGCCCAAGTCTCGCAATAGTCTCTTCCATGTTGCCCAAGCTTTGCAGATTCAGAAAGTCTGCCTTAATGCCGAATTTCTCAAAGGTAGGCTGAAGATCGTATTGCAGTGTCGATACGGACATGACCTCCGTTGGACGAAGGGATTTAACTACCTCCATATCTGGACTCATAGGGTTACCGATGGGAGTCAGCCCATCATACCTCGCTGGCAAAGTCTTGGTGCTGGTTGGCACTCCGACCAGATCGAGCTCCAGTGCGTCCATAATCTCTGTGACCGCAACTGTCGTGGATACGATCCTATGCTCCTGTGCAGATGCTGAAGCAGTCTCCGCTGCCTGCTGGTCTACTTGCCCAGCTGTTGGATTACCTCCACAGCCAGCCAGAACGAGCAGCAGCACCCAGACGGATAAGCCGTGTATTCTACTGAATCGTTGCTTGTTCAACATGAGTGTTCTCCTTATTCAATAGCATTCATATTACTTACTGATTTACTGCATCCATCTTCTTAAAGCAAATCTTGGCGAGCTATGGAAGCCCGCCAAGATTGACATATATGATTGAGTTAGGTGATGTGTTGTAATTGGCTTGGTGAATACCAAGCACTGCCTATTACTCTGTTATCGAACTATTACTGTTATCGCAATATCGGTGCTTATTGCTGTTTTTTACGCTGCAGGCGGAAGCGAATCAGCATCGCTGCAGATCCAGCCATCAGCATCGCATAGAGCATTACAGGAGAGTTATCACCCGTTGAAGGGTTGTCAGAATTACGTGCTGCTGCTCCTGTCGCTTCAGCGCCCGTAGTCGAAACATTTCGTGCTTCTCCCTGATTCGCGTCTGCATTGCGGTCAAAGGCAGGCTGTGCACCTTCCCGGCCGTTCGTACCAGCTTTACCTGGTGTGGTAGCCGCAGCATTCTTATCAGCGGAGGAATTCGGTGTTCTGTCTCCGTTGGTAGAGGAATCTATGTTGGAAGCAGATGTACCGGACCCGGAGGTTGTACCATTCTGTCCAGCTGTAGCTACAGGAATGCGCTCAATACTATTAGTATCGAACGTGAGCTCAAGGTCATACTCACCATCAGCCAATACGATCTCGGATCCCTGCTCAAGCGCTTGAGCAGCTGCAGCATTCTCTGTCAGAGCAGAAAGTGCACTCAGGAACAACGGTTGCTCGAAGCTTGCAAATCCCGTAGTCACGCCTGCTTGGTCAGTAGCTGGAGCAGTTGGAGTCACTGGTGCTGCAATGTGCAGCTTCGCTTTTAACGGTTGAACCAATGAATCTGGTGTGAACGATACCTGACGCTGATCCTGAGTCTCGTCATTGGCGCTCACCTCTGGCGATACATAACTGTCGCCCTGCAGCACAGTGAAGCCCTTCACAGATGAGCTGCGGTTCAGGGTAACACGTGCTTGAACTTTGCCATCCTTCACTGTGAGCAATGCTCCTTGTCCGAAATATTGATCGACGCCTTCCGGACCAGATAGCTTGAAGCCCATGTTATATTGTCCTTCCACCAGAACAGGTTCTGGAAGCGGAGCTGGCTCAACATAAGCCTTCGGCAGACCTTTTTTGATATCGCCAATGTTGAATGTAATTTGCAGCCTGTGCTCATTACCAGCCACTTTTGCATTCACGAAGACCGGCTTCGTCAGATCGTTAACCGCGAACTTGATGACACGAGTGTTCTGCTTCGCATCCTCGCTGACTACCGTTGGCTTCTTGAAGGATTCCCCACTATCCACCTCAACATTAGATACCGAATCGCTTTGGCGAATTGTCAGTTGGACTTCATTCTTCTTGTTACTCACTACCAGGCCTGCTGGACTAACAAATTTGTCACTTACAGACGATGATCTTCCAGTTCCCCCGTCCTTCACTTCCAGAGGAATGGAATAGCTGCCATCCTCCAGCAGACTCACTGCTGGCACTTCGCCAGAGCTTACATATGGACTTGGCGCACCTTCTTTGATCGTGCTTGGATAGAACACCAACAGTACATCGTAATCTCCGGAATAGTTAATCTCCGGAATATCTACCTGAACCTTAGACCATACTGGCTGATTCAGATCATTGACATCAAAGGAGATCACTCGTGTATTTTGTGACAAATCTTCGCTAATAGTTCTTACTTCGTCATAGTCACTTCCACTTCTGATTTGCATTCCAAGAATATATTTGCTTTCCTTGACTGTCATAGAAATCGTCTTGCGTGTACCTTCTATTGTCAATGTCGCTGGGCTTACAAGATACGTAGACATACGGGATTCCTTCACACCGTCCGGATAGAACGCTCTGAAGTTGATGCTGTACACCCCATCCTCACTCTTAGGAGGTGTCACGCCACCACCGCCACCTGGTGCAGGTGTTGGAGTTACTGGTATCTCTGGGTTACCAGGTGTGACTGGAGTCCCAGGGATATTATCCAGTGAGAATGCCAAATCTACATTGTAAGCTTCATGGTACGAGATCGCAGGCCAATCAATCTGTACCCAGCCTTTCAGACGCTCACTTGGATTAGGCACTTCAAAACGAACGGTACGTTGGTTAGTTCCCGCATCCTGACTTACTACTTCCGTATCCGTAAGTACACCATTAACCGCGGTCTTGAAGCTGGTAATCTCCTTGCTTTGCTTCAATGTGAACGATACATGATATTTGCCTCCGGCAGCAGTCAGTTGGCCGCTATTCGGGTCTACATACGTATACATGACGGAGGATTCATTCGTACCCTCTTTCAGGATATTGAATGCAATCGGATAGGTTCCATCAGCAATGACCTCTGGATTCGGGTTAGGCACAGGTTCAGGAGTTACAGGAGTATCCCCTTTGAAATAGTCTGTGAACACCAGATCCACATTGTGTACCATCAAGCCCATAGGGCCTGCATTTACCGATACTTTTCCTTTCAGGCGACTCGTCAGATCCGTTACTTCAAAGCGAACGATCCGCGTATTCGCCGCAGTATCCTCACTTACCTTCTCCGTCTCTACGAATGTACCGTTCAGTTCAGTCTGGAACGAGGTAATCATACTGCTGCTCAGCAGCTTGAAGGATACGTACTTCTTCCCGCCTACTTCGCTCAGCACACCACTGTTCAGGTCCACACTTCTGCTCATGGAAGAAGCATCGTTAGTGCCATCTTTCAGCACATTGAACTTGATAGGAGTTGTGCTTACAGGAGGAGTAATAACAATACCACTTGTATCAAAAGTCAGGTCGACATTGTATTCTTCATCATAAATGAATGGGACGCCCATAATTGCGGTCATATCCCAGTAGATTTTCACCCATCCATTCAGTCGCTCATTTACATCTGCTACTTCAAAACGAACGATAGCCCGATTGCTCTCGACGGATGTTCTTGCCGCATCTTGCAGTTGTCCGTTGACCTCGGTCTTAAAGCCTGTGATCTCCTGATCTTGCGTTAATTCGAAAGAAACATACTGTTTGCCATTAATGACTTCCAGCTTACCACTGGTTGGGTCTACATATTGATACATAACAGAAGTATCATTTGTGCCATCCTTAAGAATGGTGAATCCTAGAGGATATGTCCCATCAGGGATTGCTGTATCCGCAGTCACTGCCGGAATCGTCACATTATAGGAACCCAGGTTAGCAAAGCTAAAAGAACCCCCATTAGCATTCGTTACAGAAGCTGCTTCCAGCTCTACTGTCGTATTTGCAGCCTGTGCTGCTGGTTTGGTCTTGAACACCAGTTGCATCGCAGTTTGATTGACTGCAGCCCCGCCATCCTGGAGGGAATCCGCTGTCGATTGTACCAGTACCTTACCGGCACCCTGCGGAGCAGTCTGTACACTAAATCCATTCAGCAAGGAATCCGAAGTAATCAGTTCAAGCTTCTGGTCATCATAAGAGATTTGAGCCGTATGACCATATACGCTGGCATATACACTGTCCGTAACCCCATCAAAGCCAACATTCACACGTACTTCACCATTGGAATCTGGTGCAGATCCCGTAAGGCGTGCCTCTTCACCCGAGGCAGCCGAAGCTGTAGTTGCCCAGCCTGCTATTTGTAAGGAACTCAATAATAGACAGAGCGCGAAAAATACAGAGGCAGTCTGCTTGACTAATCTATTCAATGTAATGTTCTCCCCTTAATCAAATGTAGCCGCGATCTGCTCGCGTCCGCTGTTTGTATGAATAATGAATGGGCCTCCAGCTGTTGCAGCCACTATTAGCGGCTACAACAGCTGGAGTGCTCATGAACAACAATGGTTGTTCGGTACTGCTTAATTATTGAGCCACAGCAGCCAGTGTAGCTGTGTCAAATTTGAACTGCACTTCATATTGACCACTGTATCCAATCGCAGGGACAGATACCTCAGTATAAGCATTGAGCTTAGCTGACAGGTCTGCTACCGGGAATCCTACAACACGAGTGTTCGCGGTTGGATTCGTGCTGATCACTTCAGCGTTCACATATTGTCCATTTTGTTCTACCTGGAATTTAGTAATCCAGCTGCTGTTCTTCAAAGTCACGTAAGCATAAGCTTGACCGTTAGTTACTTTGATTTGTGCTGGTTTCACTGTGTAGGTATCCATCATGGAAGCTGTATCTGTACCATCCTTAAGCACCGTGAATTGAACGGTATAATTGCCGTCAGCCGGAGCGGCTGCTGTTGCTGCTGAAGCAGATCCAAGTACAGTGAACAGGGACAGGATCAAAGCCATTACGGGGAGCATCATTTTTTTCATGGATATCATTCTCCTCTTCATTTGGGTTTGGTTGGAATCCATTCGTGTTCTCTAAGCTTATTTCCTAGCCGCCAGCACCGTTCTTCCGATGAACAGGGTAGATACAGCAAGACCTGCAAGTAACCATCCATAAGGGACTTCATCCCCTGTATGCGGATTATCCTCTACAGGCTGATTCACAGCATTCGTCTCCACTGCACCGCTCTGTTGAGATGTAGCACCGGATGCTTTTCCAGCGGATTGGCCAGTCGACGGCGCTGCCTGTGACGAGGAAGCCGCTACCTTGGTATCGGTTGACTTCTTGCTCTCGGTGCTTGCTGACGCTACTGGGGCTGATCCGGAAGCAGCCTTGACATCCTTAGACACTTTCGTATCCTTGGGTGCTGCTGCGCTGGAGGCAGAAGAAGATTTCTGTGTGGTCTGTGATGCGTTGATCTGGGTAAGGCTGTCCTGCTTGAAGTCAAAGCGGATAGTGTAATCGTGATCATAATCGACGGAAGGTACCGTCACATGAATCTGTGACTTCAGCGGAGTCGAAAGACTCTCCACAGGGAATCTCACCACGCGAGTATCCTTGGCCGCATTATTGCTGATTACACGCACATCGGAATAACTGCTTCCACGAGCCGTCTTGAAATCCGTAATCCATTCGCTATGATTCAATTGGATCTCCATCTCAATCTTCGAGTCCTTGACGTAGATCCGAGCAGGCTTCTCAAAGTAATCATTAGCCATGGATACCGAGTCATTCTCAGCTTTGAGGATGTTGTAATCCAGCGTGTATTCTCCATTCTTCAGTGCCTTGTCTGCCGCCGAAGCCTGCAATCCTGGCCCCCAAGTAAGACCTACTCCAATAATCGCTGCCCACAGGACAGGACCGAACCACTTTTTCTTAAGCATTTCTTGTCTCTCCTTACCAAAGTCCACCGAGTGATAACCAAAAATAAAGCTAAAAGCAATTGATTATCATTCTCAATAAATCCTGAAAAAATATTGCCCTCGGCAGGCAACTTTGCTTTTTAATGTATGTCTTTGCTGCGTCAGCATGCCTGACTTCAGTGCTTTTTACAGTTGCTCAGCTCTCAAGCTCTAGGTGCGATTTACGTGCAATTAAGACTACATAAATTCTTTTAACAGCATTTTAAATATAGCATTTTCAAGCTATCTATAGGCCTCACCTCTTCGGTATATGTAAAAAACAGGCATGACATGACAACTCGCCTTGATATTAGCCCACTCTTTTTTAAGTTGTCAATAGGTTTGTAAAATTCATAAAGATTATTTCACAATTCTGTTGACAGTGATATTGATATTCATTATCATTTAATCAAATTGCTTCTCTTTCTATTAATTTCCACGAATTTTAATTTTCACATTTTGAATATTTATAATCAGATTGACCACAGGAGTGTTTGTCTTATGCGTACAAAAATAAATGGCCTGCTTGGTGCTGGATTTCTACTATTGGCTCTATCAGGCTGTGCTCCTGGTGCCGGAGATACCCAGCTATCGGCATCCGGTGCTGGAAGTAACCTCCCCTCCTCCAACACCTCAGCGTCCTACAACATTACAGATTTTGCCGGACGATCGATTGCATTCAATCAGGTTCCTGAACGAATTGCCGCACTAAGTAGCGGTGATATGGATGTAATCTATGCACTTGGTGGGCAGCTTGTCGGCAGACCTGCAGTAGAGGGGGCTGCAGTTCCTGAAGCCGCTGCGCTGGTCGAACAGATCGGAACAACTCATGAGCTGGACTTGGAGAAGATCGCTTATCTCAAGCCTGAAGTTGTATTGGGTAATGCCACTTTGAATGCCAAGGATACCGCAACCGTTGAGAGCCTTGGCTCCAAAATGGTTCTTACCAGTGCTAACTCGCTGGCAGACATCAAGCAGCAGATCGAGCTGTTCGGTAGCATGCTGCACAAGGAGAATGAAGCTGCCAAGCTAATCGAGACACTTGATGGCAAGCTTGCAACCTTGTCTCAGCAGCTTCCTGCCAACAAGCCACGTGTACTGATGGTATATGGCGCTCCGGGCACTTACATGGCCGCTCTCCCCAATTCACTAAGTGGAGATCTATTAGCTCTTGCTGGTGGGACCAACATTGCTGCGGAGTTCCCACAGCTAGAGAACTACCCGCAATATGCACAGCTGAACACTGAGCGAATTATTGAAGCTGATCCTGAGCTCGTGCTGATCATCACCCATGGGAATCCAGAGGCCGTCAGGAGCGGATTCCTAAAAGAAATGCAGGTCAACGCAGCCTGGAGTCGGATGAGTGCCATCCAATCCGGTCGTGTGGAGGTTCTGCCTTCGGATTTGTTTGGTACGAATCCTGGCACCCGGGTCACTGAAGCTCTGGATGTGCTCGGTGACATATTGAGGAATGTCCGTTGATGCCCCAAGTACAACAGCGGGATCGGCGCAGACGCCTCGTGATGCTGGTTTTGCCCATTCTGCTCATCGCTTCATGCCTGTATGGCCTTACCTATGGTTCTGTTCCAATCTCCCTGCGCGATATCATTCTGACGCTTACAGGGCACGACAACACGGCCTACACCACCATCATCATGGACCTTCGAGTTCCGCGTGTACTGACTGGACTTCTGGTCGGAGCCTGCCTGGCAGCCTCCGGTGCATTGCTCCAAGGTGTGATGAGAAATGCGCTTGCTGATCCAGGAATTATCGGTGTCTCAGCCGGTGGTGGGCTTGCAGCCATGATCTGCATGGTCATGCTGCCACAACTAGGGTACCTGCTCCCTGTTGCTGCATTTGCTGGTGCCTTCATCACTTCTGTTGTGGTGTATGTGCTTGCTTGGGATAAGGGTGCCTCGCCCGTGAAGATTGTACTTGCAGGGGTCGCGGTTAACGCTCTTCTTGGTGCAGTCACTAACGGCATTATGGTCATCTACAGCGACAGAGTCCAGGCTGTACTTCCTTGGCTCGCCGGAGGCTTGAACGGTCGCAGCTGGTATCATTTAAGCTTCATCACCCCCTATGCACTAATTGGATTGGTGCTCTCTCTGGCTGCTATTCGCCCAGCAAATGTACTGCTTCTCGGAGACGATGCCGCCAAGCTGCTCGGCCAGAGAGTGGAGCTTCAGCGCGTGCTGATTATCCTGCTTGCCTCACTGCTAGCAGGGGCTGCCGTAAGCGTCGCTGGGCTGGTAGGATTCGTAGGGCTCGTCGTACCGCATATGATTCGGCTGATTGCTGGAGAGGATTACCGTGTACTCCTACCAGCATCGATGCTCGGCGGAGCAGCGCTGGTCGTATTCGCGGATACGATCGCGCGCTCCTGGTTCGATCCGATCGAGCTGCCGGTAGGAATATTGCTGGCCTGCCTAGGTGCCCCATTCTTCTTGATCCTATTAAGGAAGCGGGGAGCCATGACATGAAGGCTATTGATATTAAGGAGCTTGTCGTAGAGCGCGGTGGCTTCCGTCTGGAGAACATTGAGGCCCTGTTTCCACAAGGGCAAATGACAGCAATCGTGGGGCCGAATGGCTCTGGCAAATCAACACTGCTCAAGGCCGTTACTCGTCTGCTGCGCATACAGCGCGGTCAGATTCGCATTCTAGAGCAGCCAGCAGAGGAGTTATCGCCCAGACAGTTCGCCACATTGGTTGCTATGCTTCCCCAGTCCCGGGAGGGCTTCCCGGATCTGACCGTCAAGGAGCTCGTAGCCTATGGCCGCTCGCCGCATAAACGTCTGCTGAGCAGACGATTGAATGGTGAGGACGAAGAAGCCGTGCAAGAGGCAATGACAGCTACAGGAGTTCTGGCTTACGCGGATCGGCTTATCCATACTCTATCTGGAGGTGAACAGCAAAAGGCGCGCATTGCGATGGCGCTCGCCCAGCAAACGGACATTCTGCTGCTCGATGAACCGACCACTTATCTGGATATGGCTCATCAACTGGATTTAATGAATATGCTGACGGATCTGAACCACAAGCGAAAGCTTACCATCATCATGGTGCTTCATGATCTGCAGCAGGCTGCTGCGTATTGTGACTACATGATTGCCATGAAGCGTGGACGCATCGTTGCAGATGGTGAGCCGAGCACACTGTTAACCGCAGATTTCCTGCGTCAGGTCTACGAATTGGAGGCCAGGGTAACGTTCATGGACGGATATCCCTTAATCATTCCGAATACAGCATCACATCATAGGAGGTAATAAGAATGGTAATTGTAACGAACACTTCTCAATTGAAAAAAGGCTATGCAGATCAGCTCATCGAACGTTTCAATAAGGTAGGCAAGGTAGAGACTATGAAGGGCTTTTTGGGGCTGGAGGTCATGCTGACGGATCATAAGGGCGATTATGACGAAGTAACCATCGTGACACGCTGGGAAGCAAGAGAGAATTTCCAGGAGTGGACCCGCAGTGATGCTTTCCGTGAATCCCATTCCCATCGTCAGATTCCGGATTACATTCTGGACAACAAGATTTCCTTCTATGATGTCAAAATCGTCCGCCATCCCCTCTCCGAGGAAAGTGCGTCTCAGAGTGAGTCTGAGGCAGGCTAAGATCAACAAAAAGCCGTGAAATCAGGGTTCTACCTTGATCCACGGCTTTTATTGATATAAATAAGTAGATGATATATGATGTCCCCCAGCCTGGCCTCCTCAGTGAATCACGATGGTGGCAGCGCAATAGATCAGCAGCAAGCCCATCACCACATTAAATCCCCTCTGATACTTCGCCAGCAGGTTACGAAAGACTGAACCAAAGATACTCCAGCTAAAGGTACCCATACACCCGATAAGCGCCACTATGACAGAATAGCTTAGCAAGGCAGCGTACGAGGAATTATAGGGAAGAATAAAAGTTGAAGTTACTGTGATACCGTACAGTATGCCTTTGGGATTGATGAATTGTAGCAGCATACCTGCATGAAAGCTGTTATGGCGAGCTCCCGATTCAGAATCATCCTCCAGCTTGCTTGTCATCATTTTAAATGCCAGATAGACTAGGTATAGCGCGCCAAGCACAGCCATCACAGGCTCAGCCTTGGGCAACGCATTATGTAATAGTACATTGAAGAAGAAGCAGACCAGGATAATAATAAAGAACCCGGTCCCCACACCGAGACAAAAATTCACCGTTCTGCTCAGCCCGAATCGATTGGCAAGCATTAGCGCCATGATGTTATTAGGTCCAGGCGTGAAGCTCGCAACCATTGCAAAAATAAGTAAAGAACCTAGCACGTTGTGCTCCCCCTCTATCGTATGTTATAACGAACCAATTAGACGTTATATAGCATTCAGTCTTTTTATTGTACATATCAGTCGTTATAAAGTAAATAGAATCTGGAGGAATTCACATGGAGAATATTAATGCCATTATTGCCGAGAACGTCAAAAAGATCAGAACCGACAAAAAGCTCAGCCTAGAGAAGGTTGCCGAATTAACTGGCGTCAGCAAGACTATGATCGGTCAGATCGAGCGTGGGGAATCGACACCAACCATTACAACGATCTGGAAGATCGCGAATGGGCTTAAAATATCCTTCTCCTCCTTGATCCACCAGCCCCAGCCAGATACCACGATCGTGAAAAGAAAGGATATTCAGCCATTGCTTGAGGATGGCGGGAGATATCGTGTCTATTCGATGTTTTCTTTTGACGAAGAACGGCGCAGTGAGGTGTATAACGTGGAGATCGATTACGATGGTAGCCTGGATGCGAGCGGACATATTGAAGGGACAGAGGAGTGGATTACCGTATTCGATGGCGAGCTATCGTTGAGCGTAGGCAACGAGGAGTACACGCTGCAGGCCGGGGATGCCATCCGCTTCAAGGCGGACAGACCGCACTCGTATCGCAATTCCGGCCAGAGCATGACCCGGCTGAGCATGATCTTGAACTATCCATCCTAGTACTTTGACTGAATCTGATTTCATATGTAATGATCCGGAGAATGAAGTAGTTAGCAGAGAGCGGGGAAGTCTTAGAGAAACGAGAGTGGCCGACCTTAAGCTTGCTGTTCAACTACTGATACCTTAGATCGAAGAACAACAAGCTTAACAACGGAAGACAGAGCTCCCCGCTTGTAGCGGCTCTACACTCACATTTGATTAGGTCAAGGTACTAGTAAATGATTCTCTACCCTTAATGTCTCACCGTGTCCCAGCACCTGAATGCGCTCTGGAGCAATGCCGAGCCGTTCACGCTCAGCCTCCAGCCTGTCAAGTGCTTCCCGTGGTGTATCATCAGCCAGCTTGAACGTTCCATAATGCATGGGTATCATAAGCTTGGAGCCTGTCTCGACGAAGCCCTGCAGCGCCTCCTCCGGTGTCACATGCTGGGAGGTCATGAACCATTCGGGCTCGTAGGCACCGATGGGCATTAAGGTCAGATCGATCGGAAAGCGCTCGCCAATCTCCTTGAAGCCACGGAAATAGCCAGTATCTCCTACAAAATACAACGTGGGTGGCATCGGGCCCAGCTTCTTGGCCGATACTTCAGGATTCGCATCCGGTGTTCCACCGTGTCCACTCACATGCGCTTCGGATTGGAGCACAAAGCCACCCCAGTGAGACGTATTCGTATCCATCAGGGTCCGACGTGTCCAATGCTGGGCAGGCACGAAGGAAATGCGAACTCCGCCCACGATCACATGCTCCCACCAGTTCATTTCTTGGCAGCGGTGGAAGCCTTTGCGGATCATCTTCGACTTCAAGCCCACAGGGACGATCATTGTGGTTCCCGCGCTGTACAGCTTCCGCAAAGAGGCCATATGCATATGATCATAATGCGAATGAGACAGTAGAATGACGTCGAGCGGCGGGACATCATGAATTGGAATGCCTGGCGGAGTGAGCCTGCGGTTAAAGGCCATGCGCTCAGCCCAGACCGGATCGGTCACGATATTCAATCCCATATACTGAATGAAGAACGTAGAATGCCCTACCCACGTAATGGTGGTCGTCTCCTTATTTCCCTGCAAATAGGTCAGCTCTGGTGCATGGCTTGGAACAACAAAGGAGTAATCCTTGATTTTGCGTCGCCGCTCCTCTCGCCACTGCCGGAACTGCTTCAGTGTCTTGTCAGTGCTGACATTGTCTATATTGTTGAATCGGAATTTTGGCATAGTCACTGCTTCTCCTTCCTGACGAGGCTCTTAATACATATAACACCCTCATCCATCCTGAAACTCTCTCTCTGATTCACCTGTAGCAGAACGCCCCGTACTCGCGTCATCTCTTCACGTTCTGGAAGCGTCTAGGACCCGCAGCATGACAAAAACCGCACGCAGCAATATGTCCCTCTCTGGAAGCATACTGCCCCGTACGGTCGATGTCAAAAAACGACATTTTGCGTTGCATTCCTCCTGCGCGTCAACAAGGCTGGACGGTCTGTCGAATCCTGCAGTTCCTTCCTTGGCGCCCCCTGTTGCTGTAAGCCGATGGGATCTCGTGGATCTTATGGATTATGTGGATCTGGTGGATCTCGTTTACCTCGTGGATCTCATAGTCCTTATAATCCTTATGTTGTCCTCATAATCCACGTGATTCTCGTGATTTTCTTGGCTTCTATAATCCATACCCAATCTACACCCGGGCCGGAACTAACCTGCCCTAATCCTCGGGGTTCTTGTATCTGGCTGTATAGATGAACAAGAACACAATGACCGCCAGAATAATCAGCGGAGATTCGTACATGATCGTAAAATGCTCGAAGGCTGCCATCCGCTTCACCCCTTCCCGCGGTTATGTCCGCGAATGTATGCCGCATCGAACAGGAACAGTCTCAGTAGCAGAATGAGCGAGGGGATCAGAACAAGCAGTCCCGCACAAAAGGCGGTAATCAGCGCAATGCCCATGGCATCATTCGTGAAGTTCTCATAGATGGATATGTAGGGATACAGAATATAGGGTAAATGCGTGCCCCCATACCCATACCAGGCACATGCGAACTGAAGGATAACGAAGATGAAGCTGGTCCCCAGATTCCGCCGCTTCCACAATAAATAGACCGCGAGTACAAAGCATATGAACGATGCTATGAATATCCAAGCCTGATCGAGCATGTTGGCAAAATGTTCAGGATTCTGACGATTAATCTGGAAAAAGGCGAAGATACTCGCGACAATTGTCGGTCCGCTCCAGAGTAGAGCATATCCTCTAACCACCTCAAAAGCCAGGTCATCTCCCGCCCGTTTGGCATAATACGACAGGAACATCGCTGAGATATACAACACGCTTACCAGCGCAAGCAGGATGACCGCCCATGTGTAGGGATTCGCCAGAAACGTTCCCCAACCCAGGGTGACCAGTCCATCCCGCTCTTCAATAACTCCGCCCTCGGATATCGCAAGGATCGTCGACAGAGCTGCTGGGATGAGCAGCCCTGTCGCTCCGTACAAGGCCATGTAGATGATGTTATTATCTCCATTGTTGCCATAAGTGTTATACGCATAGTACACACCACGAATCGCAATAAGTACCAGTGCGATGCTTCCCGGGACCAGCAGCCCTGTACCATAGTAGTAAGCCGTATCCGGGAAAAATCCGACCAGCCCGACTACGAAGAAGATCAAGAACACGTTCGTTACTTCCCACACCGGCGACAGATAGCGTTGAATAATATTGTGAATGAGGTTGCGGTGCCCAGTCAGTACGCTGTAGAAGCTGAAGAAGCCTGCCCCAAAATCAATGGAGGCTACGAGCAAATACCCGAACAAAAACGTCCAGAGCACCGTTATACCTATTAATTCATAGCTCATACTCTTATGCCCCCTCTATGCCAAGCTGCCGGATCTCTTCAAGCGCATCCTTATTGCGGAACAGCTTGCTAAGCACCCGTATAGCTGATAAACACAGCACCAGATAGAGGACGATGAACATCACCAGCATCCATCCCACACTGCTAGAGGTTGTTGCTGCCTCGGATACCTTCATATAACCGCGCAGAATCCATGGCTGTCTTCCGACCTCTGCGAACATCCAGCCGAGCTCAATGGCCACCATGGCCAGTGGACCTACGAGCAGCAGAGCGAGTAGCAGCCATTTCGGATAAGGCTTGCGTCCGGGAAGCCATTTTCGCAGGATATAGAGCAATGGAATGCAAAGAATAAGCACACCGGTCGTAATCTTCAGATCGAACATATAATGGATCGACAACGGTGGCCTCAGATCCTCTGGATAATCATTCAATCCCTTGACCACAGTACTCGGGCTATTGCCAGCCAGGATGCTGAGCGCATAGGGAATCTCCAGCGCATATTTGATATCGCCGTTCTTATCCATATAACCTCCGTACACGAACGGAGCCTCGGACATCGTGTCGAAATGCCACTCCGCGGCCGCCAGCTTCTCCGGCTGGTACTTCGCCAGGAATTTACCCGAGGCATCTCCAATCAACACAGTCCCAAGCGCGAATACAAAGGTACAGATCGTCGTCAGCTTCAGCGCTTTTTTGAAATAAGCATGATTCTTGCCCTTCAACAGACTATAGGCTGCAATGCCTGCGAGCACGCCTGCACTCAACGTATAGGAGGAAGCAAGGACGTGAGAGACCTTGGTCGGAGTTGCCGGGTTGAACATCGCTACGAGCGGATTGATGTCTGTCATGATCCCATTCACAAGAGCGAAGCCTTGCGGCTGGTTCATGAAAGCATTCACTGTCGTGATGAAGATCGCTGATGCGGATGAAGCAACGGCTACCGGGATCAAGAGCAGTAGATGCGTGTATTTACCACGGAATCGCTCCCAGGTGTACAGATAGATACCAAGAAAGATAGCCTCGATGAAAAAGGCGAATGTCTCCAGAAAGAGCGGCAGAGCAATTGCCTGCCCCGCCACCCGCATGAAGGTCGGCCAGAGAAGGCTGAGTTGAAGACCGATCGAGGTGCCTGTTACAACGCCGACAGCGACGGTAATGACGAAGCCACGAGCCCAGCGGCGGGCCAGCAGTGTATAGTGAGGATCGCCCGTTCGCACGCCTCTCCATTCTGCCAACGCAATCATCAGTGGGATCCCTACCCCGATGGAAGCAAATATAATATGTACGAACAGCGTAATGCCGGTAAGGAGCCGGCTCAGGATCACGGGGTCCAGCGCGGACATACAGCTACACTCCTTTGGACAAATCGTATTACGACATGAAGCGGCTGATACTCTTAATCAGGGAATACAGCATAATGACTGCAATCACACAGCACACAATAATCAGAGCTTTTTCCTGCTTGCGGTACATACATGCCACCTCCTGAATATCTTCGTATCAGCTGATATGCCGATAATTACATTGTCGTCCAAATTTCCACTTTTAAACTAGTGCCACCGTGAATCCTGTCTGGTCTCACTAGAATGCGGGAGTTCCTTACTTTTGGCACAGACAATATAATCATGTACAATAGAAGTTAGTTAAAATTCAGGAAACTGCAATTCTAAATAAGGAGGAAATCAGGTTATGAAAGTAACTTCCATAGAGCCAACCCCAAGTCCGAACACCATGATGCTTCATCTGGATGAACGACTGGAGGACGGTATTCGCAAGACTTATACGCTGGACAACGAGCGCTCAGCCCCTCCCTTCATTCGTCGCATGCTGCGCATTGAAGGAGTGAAGAGCGTATTTCATACGGCAGACTTCGTGGCGTTGGATCGCAAGGGCAGTGCAGACTGGTCAGCGGTTCTGAGCGAGGTGCGAGAGCAATTCGGAGAAGACGGCCAGGATGCCGATTGGGAGCTTCCAGAGGAAGGCGCCGGAGAGCATTATGGGGAAGCACAAGTATTCGTGCAATTCTTCCGGGCTGTACCCATGCAGATTCGGGTAAAAGCCGGACAACAGGAGGAGCGGATCTCCCTGTCGGAGCGATTCGTGCAAGCTGTCACCGAGATTGCCAGCGCTACGCTGATCAAGGAACGGAAGCTGAGCGACTATGGGGTGCGGTACGGTGAATTGCCGGACATCGCCCGGGAGGTCGAACAGGAACTGGAGGCGGCCTATCCGCAAGAACGGCTGCGCAAGCTGATCGAGCAAGCAATTGCGCACAGCATAGACGGTGGCGAATTCGTGGAGCAGCGTCGCAGCTACACGGATGCAGAGCTGCATGAAGCCATGCAGCAGGCGGATTGGCGTGTACGCTATGCCGCGCTAGATGCGCTGGAACCGGAGCCGAAGCATCTTCCACTGCTACGTCAGGCTTTATCGGATGACAAGATGCAGCTGCGCCGGCTTGCTGTCGTGTACCTGGGCGATCTTAAGACACCAGAGGCCATGGAGCTTCTCTATCAAGCGCTGAAGGATTCGTCGGCTGCTGTGCGCCGGACAGCAGGTGATACTTTGTCGGATATCGGGGACGCTGCCGCTACACCTGCCATGATCGAAGCTTTGTCCGACAGCAGCAAGCTCGTGCGCTGGCGCGCTGCCAGATTCCTGTATGAGGTAGGCACCGAGGATTCTCGGGAAGCACTAGAGCAGGCAGCCCAAGACCCTGAGTTCGAGGTTAGCCTGCAGGCCAGAATGGCATTGGAACGTATTGAATCCGGTGAGCAGGCCGCCGGAACGGTATGGCAACAAATGGCCCGCAGAAACTCATAATTCTATTCACTGACAAGCTCATACAGACGTGTATAAATGCCCACAATCTCTTCCAGCGGCATACGGACAAGTCCGCTGGAGGAGGGGGCTACAAATTCATGCACACCATCCACGACAGAACGCTCCTGTAACCCCCATGGCACATCAGACAGACGACTGAACTCTGTGTACACCCCTTTTCCAACAAAACAAGCATAGCTGGGACGGAATTCTGCCAGCTTGTCATAGAGCAGGTTCCTTCCCTCTTCATATTCCTCACGGGTAATCTCGGCCGCTGTGCGGGTGGGTCTCGCCACAATGTTCGTGAAGCCATATCCCAGCTTCAGCAGCTCACCATCCTCGCTTGGCTTGTACAGCCGCGGCGTTAGGCCGGACTGATGAAGTATCCGCCAGAACCGATTGCCGGGATGACCGTAATGATGACCCGTCTCACCTGAACGTAGACTGGGATTATAGCCGACGAAGACAATCGTTAATCCATAGTCCAGATGGTCTTGAACTGTATCCATTAGACTCCTCCTTCCCACTCACTAACGCTTTCAAGAGATACCAAGGTGTAGACTAGGGCAGACCTTAGAGTTGTGTAGAGTTGTAGAGTTGTGTAAAGTCGCTGCAAGGGGGGAGCCCTGTCGACCGCTGTTAAGCTTGTTGTTCTTTGATCTAAGTTGAATGGCAGTTGAACAGCAAGCTTAAAGGTAGAGCTTATGCTTCCGAAGCAGCTTTCTTGCAGAAAGCTTTCAACTTCGTTTCTCTAGGGCTTCCCCCTTTCCGCTAACCACTACGCTCTTCAGAATTACATTCGGTCAAGACACTAGTGTATCGAATTCTTGGCTGGCGACTATCGACTAGTTCACGCCCTGTGCAGAAGCCTGTCCAGATGAGGCGTTGCCATCCTTCGCGAAGGATCTGCGTCCAAGCCAGCCAATCAATACTGCCGTTCCTGATAACAGCCCAGCGAATACATACAGATTCACGATTCCGAACCGTTCGGCAATCCAGCCCATCAGCAGCAAGGATACACAGAAGGCAAAGCTCATAAGCGTAGCCTGTGCCGAGAGTACCTTCGGCAGATCATGTACCGCCACACTTTTCTGAATCAGAGTCCTTCTGGATACTACAGCCAGTTCAGCGGGCAAGCCCATAATTAGCACCACAATGAGACTAATTAGCGGCAATACATTCACAGCATACAGTATGGTCAGAATAGCATAACCCATCATCCCAGCGAGCATTGCCGGGAACAACCGGTGCTGAAGACGGTTCACCAGCATTAGCACCAGCAAGCCACCAACAATCGTCCCTGCAAAATAGGCGGCATTAATATATCCCCACCAGGACTCGTCCTTAAGCAGCACCTGCTGGACAAAGGCCAGTGTGAATGCTCCGACCCATACGGAGCCACCCAGCATGTCGACCATATCCATGAAGGTGAGAATCCGCAGGCGAGTGCTTTTACCAATTAGCATCCAGCCTTCGCGTAGTACGGCCCATTTTCCGTCTCTTGGTGGTTGATGTTGCTCCGCACCAGCCGTTACAGCAGAAGTCGTATAGATAGGAGCTACTTCTTCAGACAGCGCTTGACCTCCACTCTTCACCAGGGTATGCGGACGAAGCAAGAAGAAGCGCCCCGCTTCCATTGGATCACGCAGGAGACCGGTGAAGAGCATTGCGACGGCATATAATACGATAGCAATCATCAGCGTCTTCTCCGCTCCCACGAAGGCTACGAGCATTCCACTCAGCCCCCAGCCCGCGAGCTGTACAGTCTGATCACTGACAGAAATCATACTGTTGGCCTTCATTAGCGCTTCCCCAGTCGCAAGACGCGGAACCAGCGCATTCCTTGCAGGAGTCGTCCAGCCGTCCAGGAAGGACATGCCCAGCACAAGTGAGAATACAACCAACCAATCCGTAGCTGGGTGCGCCGCATTGATGTACAGCACGAGCAAGGTGAAGAAGGCCAGCTGCCCGGTCTGGGACATGAACAAAATAAACGGAAGCTGATATCTGACAAGCAGTAGCGGCGCAAGAAAGCCGCTGATCATCTGGGCACCCATGCGTAGCAGGGGAATGAGTATAGCTGTGATGATGGAGTCTGTGCTATTAAATATGAGCGACACCAGTGCCATAATATACAGCACATCGGCGGCATTCGCCATGCTCTGTGTGCCGAGCAAGCAAAAAAATGATTTTTTGTACAACATAGCCTTCTCCTTATAATGATTAGAGCAAATAAATAGAACCGGGGTTGCAGCTTATACGTCTGTATACTTCAACAGTGTAGGAGCTTCTTACATGTGCTTGCACGCCTCCCTATAAAAATGGAGCAGCCCGCCCCGGACTAGATCGTCCAGGACAGGCTGACTCTAAGGTGATTAGAATCGTGCTGATTCGTTACGCGGTAGGAGATGGATTTCATCCCTAGCTGATAGAGAAGCTGTAGGTCCTTCTCCAGATTTTTCTCCGTCCCCTTATAGGCGAACACCAGTGTTTTGGTCCCTGTAGACATGGCTTTACGAGCCTTCTCTACCATTTGCGGAGCAGTTGTTACCAGATTTCCCACCTGATACATGGAGTATTCCAGTTCATTGTACATCTCCTGATAGACCTTAGCCTTAACCCCTCCGGCAGTAATCAACTGCGTGAGAGTCTGTTCATAGACCGTGCTTGCTGCAGGATATTTCTTCGTCCAGGAATGATCCTTACGAATCTGCGAATCTGTCAACAGATAGTAGGCGGTGCTCACTTCATTCGGTCGGTCCGGTGTGGGATCATCCCAGGTTGTATCCAGATGGTACCACTTGCCATCCAGCAGGACCAGATTCCAAGCGTGCAGTTGCCCCCCCGCTCTTCCTTCCACAATACGGTTGGTAATCCCGGCTTCGTTCAGCATCTTGTAGGTTAAGAGTGCATAGCCTTGGCATACGGTAGTACCTGTAGCCAGCCCGTCATAAGCCGTATATTTCTGTAGTGTCTCGTCATAAGCCAGACGTACCACCACCCAATCATGAATGACCTTGACCTTCTCATGGTCGGACATACCCAGCTTGATCAGTTCATTCAACGCTGCGCGTACCGTCTGATCCACGAAAGCGGTCTGCTCCTTGGTCTCACGGTATTTGAGCGTTACAGTGACCTGTGCAGAGCTGGACGAGCCTTTATAGTTGTAGGCATAGCTCTTCAAAGTATAGTTCACATAAGGATCACTCTGCATCGACTCATCAATGGCGGTCTGTAGATCCTTTTTCAGATTCTTGACCTGTCCCTTATATGTAAAATTCAAGCTGTCTTTGCGGTCCATCATGGCCGCCAGCAGCTTCTCCTCCAATTGCCCTGTAGTTACCTCGACTGACGGATTGACAGCCGCATAGACCTCGCTCCACTCCACTACCTGAGGTATGCCTAATGCCAGTACAGAGCTTAACAATAGCAACTTGATCAGTCGCGGACGTACTCGATTCATCATCCACTGGCCCCCTTCCAACTTGTCAGTTACACCTTTTATATCGGAGATTCGGCTTCATTCATGAAGTTAAGGTTATTTTACCACATAAAAGACACAATGAGCTGATTATGAGAGCTAATTTATGGAATTACTCTGTCGCACGGCATATTCCCTCGCCTTTTCTTCATCTGGCTTCACACTGAGAGATTCATCACTGTCTAGAAAAATGAGCTATGCTACATTACATTCACCAATCCAATGATATTGATTCTCATTTTCGTATGAAGGGTGATTGCTGATGTCTATCGGTATTTCCTTATTGAAGCTGAAGCCTGGAAGTACTGGGCAGCTTATGTCTCTTGATGCACTCGATCCTCTAGTACACCGAAGACTCACCGATATGGGAGTAAGGACTGGGGCCACAATACGTCTGCACAAGATCACGCCACTTGGCGGTCCGGTTATTATTGAATGTAATGGCCAACTGATCGGTCTGAGACAGAAGCAAGCTGGTCATATGGAGGTCTGTCCCGCATGAATACGATTGCATTATTCGGGAATCCGAACACCGGAAAGACTTCCCTGTTCAACAAGTTAACCCGCACCTATGCGGAGACTGGGAACTGGGCTGGAGTTACTGTATCTATGAAAAGCGGGCTCCTTCGCAATAAAAGCGGAATGCTGGTCGATCTCCCGGGTCTCTACTCTCTATTGCCATTTTCCCTTGATGAAGGGGTCGCCGCGCGCTATCTGCTTGAGCAGCCTCCTGCTTCCCTGATCAATATCGTGGATGCTGCCCAGCTTGAACGTAATCTGTATCTGACTGTTCAACTGCTGGAGTACGGAGCCCCCTTGGTGCTTGGCCTCAATATGATGGATGTTGCACGCTCCAGTGGAATCACAGTGAGTCCTGAGGCACTCTCAGCCGAGCTAGGTGTCCCTGTCATACCGATGAGTGCACGGACCGGGGCAGGCAGTAAAGAGGTGCTGACTGCTGTACATGACAGGTCGGCCTCTGCCTCCCACAAGCCGTTGTGTTTGGACTATGGACCCGAGGTGGAGCAAGCGTTAGAGCGCATAATAGCTGTCCTCCCTGACATACATGGTGCTGAATCCAGATGGCTTGCCCTCCAGCTGATGGAGCGTAATCCTGTCGTATGGGCAGAAATAACGGACCCTAATCTATATGCTGAAATCACGCAAATTATAACAGAATGTCAGGCAGCCCTCCTGCATGCTGATTCGGCTCTCGGTACCAGCCCCGAGGTTCATCTCCGCAACGTGCGCGTCAACTGGATTGCTCATGTCTGTCAACAGGTCATGATGCGCTCCGCAGAACAGCGGAAGACGTGGACAGAACGAACAGACGCGATTCTAACCCATCGTGTATTTGGATTGCCGTTGTTCCTGCTATTCATGTTCCTGACCTTCAAGGTTACCTTTGACTGGCTTGGCAACCCGCTCTCAGATGTATTGGACGGCTGGATTGCTGGTGGCGTGAGCGACACGGTAACTGCCTTGCTGGAGAGTCTTGGGGCCTCCTCCTTCACACAGGCATTAGTTGTAGACGGGATTATTGCCGGGGTTGGGGGCGTGTTAGTATTTACACCGCAGATTGTGCTGCTGTTCCTTATCATATCAATCGTGGAGGATTCGGGTTATATGGCCCGCGTAACCCTGCTGATGGATCGTCTGATGGAATCTGTTGGGCTGAATGGGAAAGCATTTATCCCCTTCATCATTGGCTTCGGGTGCAATGTTCCAGCGATTATGGCCGCGCGTTCCATTGAGCAGCCCAAGGAGCGCTTACTGACTACACTACTCGTTCCCTTCATGTCCTGCTCTGCCAGATTGCCTGTGTATGCTCTATTCGCAGGGGTGTTCTTTCAGGAGCACCAGGCTTCAGTCGTCATGCTCATGTATGTGCTTGGTATCGTTCTGGCCCTGTTGTTGTCCAAGACGTTCTCGGCTCTACCCTTTGTCTCTAAGGAGCCTTCACTCTTCGTCGTAGAGCTTCCACCATACCGTATGCCCCAGGCCCTGACGCTGTTCCGCATAACCTGGGAGAAGGTGAAGGGCTTCCTGCGTAAAGCCGGAACCATCATTCTGGCTGGCTCTGTCATCATCTGGTTCCTGTCGAATATGGGGCTGCATGGCTTCGGAAGTGAGATGGACGACAGTCTGCTCGCTATGCTCGGTGGCTGGCTGGCCCCATTGTTGGCACCGCTTGGCTTTGGCACCTGGCAGGCAGGGGCGTCGCTGGTGACCGGGTTCATGGCCAAGGAAGTGGTCGTCTCAACGATGAATATCATTTATCATGCGCCGGATATGAGCGGGCTGGAGACCAGCATACATTCCGTATTTACGCCGCTCAGCGCCTTTAGCTTCATGGCCTTCTTATTGCTGTATATTCCATGTCTGGCAACTGTCGGGGTCATTCACAAGGAGACTGCCTCCTTCCGCTGGACGATGATTTCTATGCTCTATCCGCTGGTGATTGCTTACGTCATATCCATGCTGATTTTCCAGGGCGGGCATCTGCTGGGCTTGTCCTGAACCAATATCTTCATCGGAAAAGGAGACTATCCCATGATTGATGTCCTGATTATCGTTGCCGTGCTGGGCTATTCTGGCTGGATTGGAGTACGCTTCTGGCGTAAGAGTCGTCAGGGGGCATGTGCCGGTTGTGCGTCGACTGGAGCATGTCCAGGCTGCCCCCCAGCAGCTGATAAGTCGAAGAGCGCAGAACATAATAGATCTGAGTCAACAAAGTAGTAAAGTGATATTGTGGTAGTAGTTGTGTAAGGTATTGAGCTAAAAGTTGCACAAGACCACCTAAGGCATGCTTATCGACTCCCTCATTCCCCGCGCATTCAATGGCCCTACTGGTCCCAACAACAAAATCAGCGATAGCCATAGGTGAGAATATCCCCGCCCGACTGTCGCTGATTTGTTGTACTAACAATTGAAGTTAAGTTACTTCAACAATGGCCTCTCAATTATGTTGCTACTCACAACTGGAACTCGAATCCATTTCCTGTTCTCTTATAGCTTTCTTGCTTTAATTACAAAAGTTACAGGAAGCATCTTTGCTTTTTTGGCAAAATCGCTGTCCTTTGATTGTATGATGTCGTCATCAGATTCCTCAATCATTTGCTCAATTACAAATCCCGCTGTTGCCACCGCATTCACATAAGTTGATAGTTTACGATCTGATAATGCTAGCTCACTTTCATCGAGGGATACCGAATACCAGGATTCATCGAAATAACACTTTTTAAAAACAAGCATGTCATTCTCTGCAACAACACATTTGTGTATAGGGTGAGACCAACTGAAAATAAATACGCCATCTTTTTTTAGGTAAGAAGCAATTCTGCCAAAAGTACCCTCAAGGTCGGTAGTCCAGCCTATGGCATAAACCGAATAAACAAAGTCAAAATAATCCTCTGGTATGCCGCATTTCTCCTCCATGGGAGAACAAACTAATTGTGCTGAAAGACCGCATCCCGTCAAATGTGTCCTTGTCTTCTCGATTTGGTTCTCTGACATATCCATGCCCCATAGTTCAGATGCTTTGCGTTCCCCAAGATATTGCAAGGATTGACCGCTTCCACAGCCGATCTCCAGCACCTTTTTTCCTGTGACATCCCCAAAAAGCTGGCACTTTTCTTCCGAGACGTATGCTCCATAAAAAGGAAGTGCGGTTGTCCCCAGGACATCATTTCCTTTTGTATCCCAAAATAAGCTATTTGTCTGATGAACAGCTTTCTTATCCATTGCGACCGAGATGGCAACGCCAACCTCGCCAGCACCTATAATATTTGTTCTATTTAGAAGAATTCTTATTCATGTAGACACCCTTCCAGACATAAATTCCCCAACCATCTACTTACTTCTAGGCAATTAGTCAGTTCATTCACATGAGATGATGAAGTATCAACAATCCTTGTTTGAACATATATCATGTGCAAAAACAAGCAAAGGCGGCGTTCAACTATCCACCACAGTATGTTAAATGAAGCAGCATCAGTATAAGTCACTCAGGCGATGACTGAACGCTCCAGCTTATCGGTGGGCGGACAATCCATCGTTCAAAGCACGGGTCGCAGGGTATACTTCCTTATACAGGGCATACAGAAGATCATACTGATCTGCTGTCTCCGGTCGCGGCGAGAATCGTCTGGCCGGACGAATGAACTCCTGAGCGCAAGCCTGTAGTGAGTCGAACCAGCCAGCACCATAAGCAGCCAGCATGGCAGCGCCAAGCGCAGGCCCCTGCTCACTTTCCAGCTTGATAATGTCAGCGCGGAAGATATCCGCCTGCATCTGCAGCCATATATCACTACGGGCGCCGCCGCCGATCGAGATCACCTCGTTCACTGTTTTGCCAGTCGCACGCAGGATATCAATGGACTCCCGGAGTGAGAAGGTAATCCCCTCCAATACGGCTCTGGTAAAGTGAGGCAGCTTATGCCCGGCGTCCAGGCCAATGAAGCTTCCGCGTATATTCGCATCCGGGTGCGGTGTCCGCTCCCCTACAATATACGGCGTGAATAGCAACCCTCCGCTCCCTGGACGAACATCTCCAGTAGCGGCCAGCAGCTCCTCGAATGGCTGTCCCGGAGCAAAGGTCTCCCTGAACCACTGCAGGCTGTAGCCCGCAGCCAGGGTCACACCCATAATGTAGAACGCATCCTTCTCACTATGATTGAAGAAATGCGCCTTTCCTTCCAGCTGAATGTGCTTGCGCTCCTCGTAAGACAGCACGACCCCGGAGGTGCCGATACTGCACATCGTCTGGCCCTCTTGTAGAATCCCCGCGCCAATCGCGCCACAGGCATTATCAGCTCCACCAGCAAAGATAGCAGTGCCAGCAACAAGTCCGGTCTGCTCAGACCATTCAGGGAGCAATCCACCAGTCTGATCGAAGGACTCCACCAGTGTCGGGAACAGACTGAGCGGTAGCTGGAACGCCTCGGCGATTGCTTCACTCCAGCGCTTCGCCCCCACCTCCAGCAGCAGGGTCCCTGCCGCATCAGAGTATTCCATAGCGAGCTCACCTGTCAGCCGATAGCGTACATAATCCTTCGGCAGCATGAAGTGTGAGGCCTGTTCCAACAGCTCCGGCTCATGCTCCTGCACCCACAGCAGCTTGGGTAGCGTGAAGCCTTCCAGCGCACGGTTGCGAGCCAGCTCCAGTAGGCGTGACCCCAGCTTCTCCTCAATGCGGCGGCATTGGGCCGTGGTCCGCGTATCGTTCCACAATATTGCATTGCGCAGCACCTGGCCTTGCTGATCCACGAGCACAAGACCATGCATTTGCCCGGAGAAGCTGATGCCTTCTACGCTATCAGGTGCAATCCCTGCACCTTCTACCAGTCTGCGCAGGGATACAATCGTGCCCTGTACCCAGTCCTCGGGACGCTGCTCACTGTAGCCTGCCTGCGGCTGCAGCAGCTCATAAGACTCCGAGGTCTCATAAGCTACCTGTCCGCTTGGGTTCACAAGTACCGTCTTGACGCTGCTTGTACCAAGGTCTACACCAATTACATATCGCTCCTTCATCATAGGTAGCTCCTTAATCGGCCAGAATATATTGGTTCAGCTTCGCCTTCAGCCATTCCTGACGCCCGGATTCATTGCGGCGTGGATTCTCGTTATTCAGGGCGTATTCAGCAAGCGAAGCCAAGGTTGCCTTGCCTGCTACGACGTCAGCACCAATGCCTTCCTTGAAGCTGTTATAGCGCTTGTCAATGAAATCCTCCAGTACGCGATCCTCAATCAGCTTGGCAGCGACCTTCAGCCCTTTCGCATACGTATCCATTCCTGCAATATGAGCCAGGAACAGGTCCTCTGCCTCGAAGGATGCACGTCTTACTTTGGCGTCAAAGTTAATGCCGCCTTTGCCGAGGCCGTCATTCATGAGCACTTCATACATTGCGAGCGTAGCATCATAGATGTCTACCGGGAATTCATCGGTATCCCAGCCAATGAGCAGATCTCCTTGATTGGCATCCAGCGAGCCCAGCATGCCGTTAATACGAGCTACACGCATCTCGTGATTGAACGTATGGCCAGCCAGCGTCGCATGGTTCGCTTCCAGGTTCAGCTTGAAGTGCTTATCCAGATCATATTTTTGCAGGAAAGCAATCGTCGTAGCCGCATCATAATCATATTGGTGCTTGGTTGGCTCCTTCGGCTTCGGCTCAATCAGGAATTGTGCATCGAATCCGATCTCCTTGGCATAATCCACTGCGAGGTGGAACATACGCGCCAGATTATCCAGCTCCAGCTGCATGTCTGTGTTCAGCAGAGTCTCGTAGCCTTCACGTCCGCCCCAGAATACATAGTTCTCTGCGCCAAGACGCTTACCCACCTCAAGACCCTTCTTGATCTGAGCCGCCGCATGTGCGTATACATCCGCATTACAGGTCGTGGCTGCACCATGCACATAGCGTGGATTCGAGAACATGTTAGCCGTGTTCCAGAGAAGCTTTTTGCCCGTAGCCTTCATTTGCTGCTCGATCAGATCGACGATTGTATCCAGATTGCTATGGAATTCCTTCAGGGAAGCGCCCTCAGGTGCAATGTCCACATCATGGAATGCAAAATACGGAAGGTTCAGCTTCTCCATTAATTCGAAGGCTGCTTCTACACGAGCCTTGGCCAGCTCCATGCCAGTCAGATGATCCCACGGACGAACGGCTGTATTTACACCGAAAGGGTCACTGCCGCCAGCTGTCAGCGTATGCCAATAGGCCATACTGAATTTGAAGTGCTCCTCCATCGTCTTGCCTGCTACGACTTCCTCAGGATTGTACCATTTGAATGCATATGGATTAGATGAGTTCTTGCCTTCGTATTTTACTTTTGAAACGTTTTCAAAGTATGCCATAATGTTGACGCCTCCCCAGATTTGTCAGGATTTAATTAGCTTCCCGGGTGACCCGGGAGCGTTTACACCGTTATACTAACACAACACATCAAACTTTGTCTATTGCTTAAACTAAGTTTATTTTTTATGATAGAGACACTATTTGTTGATATGGCTTCGGGCTTTATTATCATGGTAAGCCAAGCTACTCAGGCCATAATGAACACGCTAATGAACAGGATGTGTACACGATGAAGGTTACAGGTGATCAGGCACTTGTCAAAAAAATAAATAAATCCATTGTGCTGGATACAGTTCGGCAGTATGCTCCCTTGTCTCGCGTGCAGGTGTCACAGCGAACCGGCTTGAACAAAGCAACAGTATCCAATCTCGTAGCCGAGCTAATCGCTGAGGATTTGATGCAAGAGATGGGCCCGGGTGAATCCAGTGGGGGACGCAAGCCGCTACTGCTCCTATTCAATGGTCGTTCTGGCTTCGCCATCGGTCTGGAGCTGAGCGTTAGCTATCTAAAGGGAGTGCTGACAGATCTGCACGGGCATGTAGAGGCTGAGCAATCCCTCCCACTGGATCGTACAGACTATCCGTCGGTGTTGGAATATATTCAGGAAATGGTGCGTCAATTATCAGCACTCGCTCCTTCTTCAAGACATGGCATTGTAGGTGTTGGTATAGGAGTACCGGGGATGGTCGATGCCGATGGTACGGTACTGTTCGCTCCCAATCTGGGCTGGGAGGAGGTACCTCTCGGACGACAGCTGGCGGAGGAGCTCCAAATGCCTGTACTTGTAGACAATGAAGCCAATGCCGGAGCCCAGGGTGAGCTTCATTACGGGATGGCTGGCGAGGAAGGCTACGGCACCAGGAATCTGGTCTACATCAGTGTAGGCTCAGGGATTGGATCGGGTATCATTATGGATGGTAAGCCGTACAAGGGGGCGTGGGGTTATGCTGGAGAGACAGGGCACATGTCGATTGACTGGGACGGGTTACGCTGTTCCTGTGGTAGTCGGGGCTGCTGGGAGCTGTATGCGTCCGAAAGATATTACACGCGCTCGGAGCCGCCGTTGCCCACGCTTCACACACCAGAGCTATTGCAGCATGCAAGTCATGGAAATACGCAGGTGCAGCAGCTATTTCGTGAGATCGGTGCCTACATGGGAATCGGGATTACGAATATTGTGAACAGCTTCAATCCGGAGCTGATTATCATTGGAGGTAGTCTATCGGAGGCTCGTGCATGGCTGGAAGCACCGTTGCAGGATATTGTCGCGGAGCGCACACTCCCCTACCATCGTCGGGAGCTTAACATTCGTTTTGCCCAGCTTGGCAGCCGCTCCACTATGCTCGGTGCAGCCTATACGGCGATCTCTGCGTATTTGGGGCATGTGCGGGTATCGCTATAGTTATGTATTGTTAGAATTGAAGTTTAACAGAAAACAGCTAAGAGCCAACATTCAAAGAACTGTTGGCTTTTGGCATAAAAATTCACCAAGTGATTAATGTATGTATTTGATCAAAAAAACCTAACTAATGGTGTTTGTTTCTGGAACTTACACTTTTATAAAGTAGTAACATCTTTAATCATCCGCCGTGAATTTCAGCAAATGGTCCAAAAAAATTGTTGATTTTAGATATTAACAACAAGATTGAAATCGTATAAAACGTTACTGTAGAGGTCATGAATCTCCCCATTATTATCTCACTCCTTTGTAACTAGTATATGATAGTCCCTGCTCACTTTGCATGAAGCAACCTGCCGGAATCGTTCAAATAATCTCATACAATTAAGTATACTTTGTTCATTGTTGATTATAAGTGATTTCTCCAAACTTTTAAGCAAATAATCAAATCCCTTACTATATACCTTATAATTCAAAAAATAGTAAGCAAACTCATAGAGTACTTTAGTCAATCGCTCATCAATGTATTGCTGCGTATATACGCCCTTATGTTTGTTGTTATTAATAATTTCTTCAAGTGCATTTTGAAACTTCTCTAAATAATTATTAATATTTAGTCCTGAGTTATTCGCAGCCTGAATCATGTTCAATATACCCGGAAGTACTTCTCCTTCATTTGTAAATATATAGTCCACATAGCTTGGAAGTACACTCTGGTCTCCTGCCAATAATCCGATTACATACTTATTGACTTCCGCCCATCCGAAAAATCTTCCTTTCCAATGCAATGTCTCAGAATCTGTTTCATTCACCCAGGATAGATCTTCATACAAGTGTGTATAATGGAGGGCTTGCTGATAATCCTTTTTTTCTGCGCTTACATTTGACATGAGGAGGTCAGCAAAAGCTCTATAATAAAACAGAGGCTTTTGCGTTCTGGCAGGCTCCTCTTTTCTTCTCAACTCGGTATTATGTAGCAGTTCATACATGATATTCGCCTTCTTGCCCATAATATGAGCAATATTTGCTACCTTATCCCACTTTCGCAGTGAGCGATAAGCATTAGCTAAATCCCGCAGCGCGTCCAATTGTTCCATCTCATCAAGACGCTCTACATAAGGCTCAAAATGAATTGCCGCCTCCAGATTCTTCGCCTGATCCTCACCCAATCGCAGCGTGAAGAGTCGATACTGGCATAGGGCAAGTCTCTCTGAATGCTGACTTCGTTCACTGAGCGCCACACCTTCATACAACAGGGCTGCCGCTGCAAGCTCCCCAAGATCCCTCAACTCCTCAGCAGTCTCAAATAGCAAAGGGGAATAGGTCAGGTTATCCAACAGCAAATTAACGATGCGCTGAGTACAATCCAGACGATTCAACTCCGCACAGCGAAATAATAGCGGCTTTAGCCTGCGCCAGTTCGGCGGTGCATCTACCATAGATTCTTGTATGTATTGCGAATAAAAATATCCTTCCTCCAGCCCCATGACTGAAGTTACCCGATCAAGCTGATCAACAGCAATGAGCTTATGGCCATTAAGAATAGAGCTGATTGTCCCTGGATTCAGCCCTGTCCGTCTTCCTAGCTGGCTGACCCTAAATTGTTGCTGATCCATGAATTGCTCAATCTCTGAACGTATTGTGCTCGTCATCTCCAAAGTAAACCACCCCTTAGCTATTAAGGAAGCGTAAACGCTTTGAAATCCATATAATACACTACAAATACAATCCGAAGTTATTATGTAATATTTTTACTTTTATTCACCAAGTATAGCACATGGGATAAGTTGGTCAATACTGAACCTCACACCAACAACGATTTAAATGCAAAAAAGCCAGCACTCCTAAGAGTAACTGGCTTCTGAATAGAGGAGGCCTTTGCTGATCTTCAGCAAAAGCTCTCACGTTATTAAGCTTCTGGATTCAGTACCTTGTTGAATTGGGTCTTGTTCATACCAGAGATGCGAGCATCCCCGATCAGGGTCAGAGGCACTGCACGAATTCCCATATCCCATACTTCTTGTGCATAAGCGTCATTCGTCTCAATGTTGCGTTCCTCGAACTCCACGCCTTGCTCAGTCAGGAAGCTCTTCACCTGTTTGCAGTGTGGGCAGTTACTGGATGTATATACGATCGCTTTTTCCATTGAAATCACCTCATCATTAGATTTGTAAAATGTTCAGCACTATTGTAAAACATGGTGGATCAGCGTTTCAAGCCAGCCTACAACAGCTTACAACGTTACCGAGCTGTGCTCCAGGCTCTCAATATATTTCTCAGCATCCATCGCCGCCATACATCCACTACCTGCAGCAGTGATCGCTTGTCTGTAGCGAGTATCCTGTACATCACCACAAGCGAATACGCCTGGAATGTTCGTCTCGGAGGTGCCGGCATTTGTCACAATATAACCATTCTCATCCGTAGTGACCTGACCGTTCAGGAAGCCTGTATTCGGATGATGTCCGATCGCTACGAACACACCGCTTGCTTCCAGCAGCTCTTCCTCGCCTGTCTCGTTGTTCTTCATACGCAGCCCAGTTACGCCGCCATTCTCTTGGGCAACGACTTCCAGTGGTGTACGGTTGAGTGCCCATTCGATCTTCTCGTTAGCACGCGCACGATCCTGCATGATCTTGGAAGCACGCAGCTCTTCACGACGGTGAACCAGGGTGACTTTGGAAGCAAAGCGAGTCAGGAAGTTCGCTTCCTCCAGTGCGGAGTCTCCGCCGCCCACCACGATGATCTCTTTGTTGCGGAAGAAGAAGCCGTCACAGGTTGCACATGTGCTGACACCCCGTCCAATGTTCGTTTGCTCTCCAGGGATACCCAGATATTTCGCCGTTGCGCCAGTGGACAGAATCAGAGTATCGGTTACAAGCTCACCCAGTCCCTCAACCTCCAGCTTGAAGGGGCGGCTCGACGTATCGACCTTATTGACCCATCCTGTACGGAATTCCGCACCAAAGCGCTCTGCTTGCTGACGCATATTGTCCATCAGCTCAGGTCCCATGATTCCTTCCGGGAAGCCTGGGAAGTTCTCAACCTCGGTAGTGGTAGTCAACTGACCGCCAGGCTGAGGTCCCTCAATGACGAGTGGGCTCATGTTCGCACGAGCCAGATAGATTGCTGCTGTCAGACCCGCAGGTCCTGTACCGATAATGATAGATTTATACATAAGATCAACCTCCAATATATGAAATAAGGAAAGACAAGCTACATGGATGAATACCCCTGGCATATACTAGGTAAAGACCCGAGCAGGAAGGCTCGAACCCATATCTATGGCTTAATGCAAGATACTCTTGAATTACTCTTGAACAAAAGTCTGCTATTGAAATAGCCATTTCCTGCTGTTGTAGTTTATAATCATTCTAATGTGTAACTTAATTATGCGGAATAGGGGAGAAAAGGTCAAATGAAGTTTTCATGAAGCAATCTAGTATGAAATAATTAAATATTGAACAATTAATTATGGAATCTTGAAATTATCCATATAAGTACTTGAGGAGGTCTTGTCCGTCAAATGAATGATGTATTTATCGGTAGCTTCATTTCAGCGATGTCTACCGGACTCGGAGCTATACCTATTCTATTCATGAAGCGGGTCACGCATCGCCTGCGTGATATCCTGCTGGCCTATGCGGCTGGCATTATGACCTCAGCTTCTGTATTCAATCTGATTCCGGAGTCCTTGAACCAATCTAATTTTATGGTGCTGTCGTTAGGTGTGCTGTTGGGAGCCGTTGTACTGCTCGTGCTGGAAATGTATATCCCTCATGTGGATCTGGAGGACCCAACGCAGCCGCAGATCTTCCAGCTGGAGTCCAAAGCCTTTATGATCATCGCTGCGATCACCCTGCATAACCTGCCTGAAGGGCTATCCGTAGGTGTGAGCTATGCGAGCGAGAATGAGAGCCTTGGGAATCTGATCGCTCTGTCAATCGGATTACAGAATGCTCCCGAGGGCTTCCTCGTTGCCCTCTTTCTGGTGCATCAGAATATTGGCCGATTCAAGGCACTTGGTATCGCCACATTGACGGGTGCTGTCGAGATTATTACTAGTCTCATTGGCTATTATCTTAGTTCCTTCGTCGCTGGACTGGTACCTTACGGCCTCGCCTTTGCAGCCGGTGCAATGATGTTCATTGTCTACAAGGAGCTGATCCCGGAGAGTCATGGGGACGGCAATCAGCGCGTCGCGACCATCTCGTTCATCCTTGGATTGCTAACGATGATCGGTCTGACCGTGCTGCTATAGCTAATTTGAGATGTTCTTATGCTATTGAAAATCGTTATCCGATACCAGCATTCCTCTGACTACATCAGACTTCTGCTGACTGCCGATATTGGATGCCGAATACTGGCTGCAAAAAAGCACTACTGACATAGAACTGTCAGTAGTGTTTTTTGCGTAGCCTTCTTGCTTCTTGCTTCTTGCTTCTTGCTTCTTGCTTCTTGCTTCTTGCTTCATTTCTCATAGTCTACTTACTTACTTGCTTGCTTATTTGCTTGCTTATTTGCTTACTTATTTGCTTCCTTGCTTATTTGCTTGCTTACTTGTTTGTCTTCCGCCTCTCTACTCTCACGCCTCATTCTCTTAATCTGTCGACTTTCGCTACTTTGTCCGTTCTCCCTGTGATACAGGCCGCAGCAGTCTTAGGCCATTCAAAATAACAAGCAATGTACTGCCCTCGTGTCCGATTACACCTAGCGGGAGCGCGATATTCTCCAGGAAGTTTGCCGTAATGAGGACCAGAATGACCAGAATGGCAAAGATCATGTTCTGCTTCACAATACGCGCAGCGCGTCGGGCTACGATAATCGTGGAGGCAATCTCCTCAATGCCATCATTCATCAGGACCACATCGGCGACCTCCAGTGCAGCACCACTGCCATTCATGCCCATACCCATTCCTACTGTAGCAGCGGCTAGCGCTGGGGCATCATTGACTCCGTCCCCCACCATTACGACATGACCACATCGTTCTCGCAGCTGCCGCACATGCTCAACCTTCTGCTCCGGTGTCAGTCCGCCGTATACCCAATCCACCACTGCCTCCCGTGCAATAACAGCCGCGGTATCGGGATGATCTCCCGATAGCATCGCTACCTTCACTCCAATGGTACGTAGACGTCTTATCGCTTCTCGGGCCTGTGGACGCAGCTCATCCCGGGCTCCAATTAGGCCCACTAGAGCATCCTCTCGTAAAATAATCGATACCGTCTTGCCCTCCTGCTCCAGTCTCGTTCGAAGCTCCTGCCAGTGCGGAGCCAGGTTCGGCAGCTGCGCCAGCACGTCAGAGCGACCAATCCTCCATTCAACTCCCTCTACCCGACCTTCCATCCCCCAGCCGGTAATGGAACTCACATGCTCAGCCTCAGGCAGCTCCAACCCCTCCTCTTCAGCCTTGGCTACGACTGCCTTAGCCAGGGGATGCTTGGACAGACTTTCAATCGCCGCTACAGCGCTCATTATGTCCCGGCGATCAAAGCCATCTGCCGTGAACCAGTCTGTAACCTGTGGAGTCCCCTCCGTCAATGTCCCTGTCTTATCGAAAGCCACCACAGAGGTTAGAGCCATATTCTCCATGTGACTGCCGCTCTTGAACAGAATTCCCCGTCTTGCACGGTTAGAGATGGCTGACAGCATGGCAGGCATAATCGACGATACGAGCGCACAGGGCGATGCTACGACGAGGAATACCATTGCCTTGTAGAAAGTCTCTTGCCAGCTCCAGCCGAACAGCAATGGTGCCAGAACAAGGATCAGCACCGTTATTCCCACTACAGCCTTGGCATATACACCCTCGAACCGCTTAATGAAGCGCTGGGATTGCGGAATCTCCGTTTTGGCTTCCTCTACCAGCTTGACTATTTTGGCGAATACTGATCCCTCAGCCGAGCGGCTGACCTTCACATACAATACACCCTCCCCATTCACAGTCCCCGCATATACCTCTGCCCCATTCGTCTTGTCGATCGGTACAGATTCCCCTGTAATGGATGACTGGTTCACGGCGGAGCGACCACGCTCTATGATGCCGTCTGCTGGAATCAGCTCCCCTGGACGAACAAGGATCAGATCGCCGGGGATCAACTGTTCAATCGAGACAAGCTCCATCCCCTCATCCGTCATCCGGACGGCAGTCTCGGGCTGGAGCCCCACCAACTGCGATATATCCCGGCTACTGCGCTCATTCGTCATACTTTCCAGAGCTCCGCTCAGGGCAAATATAAAGATAAGCATCGCTCCTTCATTCCAATAGCCGATAGCAGCAGCTCCGAGTGAGGCAGCAATCATGAGCAGATTCACATCTAGATCCCGCTCCTGGAGCAGCGTCTCCACACCTTCCCGAGCCTTGGACCATCCACCGAGGGTATAAGATACGATATAGAGCATCACAGACAACCAGTAGGAGTAGCCAGTTACTCCCCATGCGATTAGCATAATCGCTCCACTACCCAGTGCCGCCTGCATCTCCTTGTTGCGAATCAGACCTTGCATTCGAGAGCCTGGCTGTGGTCCTGATCCCGGACGTCCCAGTTGGGCTTTCTTGGAGTCCTCTTTCTGCGAACGCACGATTCCTTTATTAATAGCTTGCATGACCATCACGATCCTTTCTGTCCGATAATAATTTCTGTCCTTAATGAGAATGAGAGCCATTGTTAGTCCCCTGAAAATGACACATGCTGCACCGATATGAACCGGTGCAGCATGTCAGACAATGAGAATGATAATCATTGTTTACCTTATGCAATTATTTTTACCAAACGCAACTTATGCAGTCATTATACGCTCCAATTGTATAGCTGTAAAGGGCGAATCGCTAAGGTGCAATATCGTATGCCACACACAGCAAAAAAGGCACACATCTCCGCGAGATGGTGTGCCTAGACGGGATCATATTCCTTTCAGTGTCCATGGGCATGCCCGTGGTAATGTCTCATCATATTGACGCTGTAAGCTGGTCAAACTTGAGTAAATACATCCGGCTCACAGATGAAGCCGTAAGCTTCACCGAGCGTCACGTCTTGAAGATAGCGCTCTATGGCACAAGGCTGCTGTCCCTTGGCCGTCGCCCATACCTTAATATGCGGCTTGATACCGCTCAGTGCATTAGCCAGCCCCGTCCACTCTCCAGATGATGCGGCATGGTTATAGCCGCTGCATGTGTCTGCAGTCGTCTTGGGAGTCCCATCCAGAATTACAAACTCTGCGATTCTCGCCATATCCACATGAATCCGGGTATACTCGATCCCACTGTAGATGGCTCCAACCCGATAGGGTACTGAGCCACGGTAGCCAAGCAGTGTCTGTCTGCTCACCTGGTCCAGCCATTCGTCCATCTGGCGGAAGGTACTTATATTCTCGGGATCTGGGATCGCTATCTCCAGCTCAAGCTCCTTCCCTTGGCGAATGGAGGTCCAAGCTGCTCGTAGCAAGGCTTCGGCTTGGATATCCTGGAGCTCGCGCAAAAGACCTGCCTCAGGTACCGATTGTACCAGAGCTACAGACATCGCCCGCCCCCTCAGCACAGACATGCATGATTCATATTGGGCTTCAAGTATAGCCCTCATTCTTCTTCCCCACACAAGCCGGGTATCGGGAGGCGATCCTTTGTACATTTCAACAAGCTCAAGTAGGCTCGTTGCCATGAACTGGGCATCTCCCCTGAGGAACACCCCATCTACGCTGGCGGGTACCTCAGGCCATGACGGATAAGAGAAATCCATCATGTACCTAGACAGATCTATACGGATGCCTGACCGCTCATTCAGCGTTCCAGACTCCCTGACTCTAGCTACCCTGTCTTTGCCAGCATGCTCCTCAAGCCTTAATTCCCCTCGTCTTGCGCTCATGCATGCTCATCCTTTCCGACTCAAATTGAATACACACTAATTAACGCTGCATGATACTTCCGGTAAAGCGTTATCAGCAGCCCTAGAATTACCATATTAGCTTCCAGCTTCCCTTATGCCGAATCCAAGCTCTCTCCACGCAAAAGAAGGCCCCGCTAGATCTCTAGATCTGCGAAGCCTTCACGATTCGATCCTATTCTCTTGTCCACGCTATGGCCATGAATTATCTCGTTAATGGAGTGGGCGGATGCTCAGCTTCAGCAACGTTCTTGATTGCATCCACGTTCAGTACCCGCATGACATTGAGCACGGCGAGCAGTGTTACACCTACATCGGAGATAACGGCCTCCCACATAGTAGCAATGCCGAACGCCCCCAGAACGAGAAAGGCAGATTTCACAACGAGGGCGAACAGAATATTCTGCCATACAATGCGCCTTGTGCGCTTCGCAATACGAATGGCCTCTGCCAGCTTCGATGGTTCATCATTCATAATGACAATGTCTGCGGCCTCAATCGCCGCATCTGAGCCCAATCCGCCCATAGCTACCCCAACGTCGGCTCTGGCAAGCACAGGAGTATCATTGATGCCGTCTCCTACGAACAGAATCTTGTCTTTACCCGTCTTGTTGGCAGCCAGCTTCTCAATCTGCTCGACCTTATTCTGCGGTAGCAGCTCTGCGTACACTTCATCCAGTCCTAGCTGCTCACCGACAGATCTACCTACAGCCTGAGCATCTCCCGTCAGCATGATCGTCTTCTTGATGCCCAGCTTCTTCAATTCAGCCAGCGCCCTTGCCGAATCTGCCTTTACCTCGTCAGCAATGTTCAGATATCCCGCATAGGCTCCGTTGATGGCAAGATGAACTACTGTGCCATTAGCGTCTGTCTGTGTGATGGAGATATGCTCTCGTTGCATAAGCTTGGCATTTCCAGCCAGCACCTGACGGCCATCAATGACGGCGTGGATCCCATGACCTGCTATCTCATCATACTGTGTAATTCGGCTGGCCTTGAGTGGCTGCTCAAAGGCCGTGCGAACCGATTCTGCGATCGGATGGGTAGAATGGAGCTCAGCCAAGGCAGCTGTCTCTAGCAGTTCCTGCTCCGAGAAGCCTTCGGCTGGATAGATGCCCGTTAGCTTGAAGGTTCCCTTCGTGAGTGTGCCTGTCTTATCGAACACTGCATATTTTACGTCATTGAGTGCTTCAAGATAATTGCCCCCCTTGATCAGGACCCCTACCTTGGAGGCTGCTCCAATCCCGCCGAAGAAGCCGAGAGGAATGGACACGACCAGAGCACAAGGACAGGAGATGACTAGGAAGATTGTCGCCCGAGAGACCCATTCCGTGAATGTAGCGCCAGCGATAACCAGCGGAGGAATGATAGCCAGCAAGGCAGCAATACCTACGACGATAGGCGTGTAGTATCTAGAGAATTTGGTGATGAACTTTTCTGTAGGTGCTTTTTTGCTACTGGCGTTCTGCACCAGCTCCAGAATCTTCGAGACGGTTGATTCTCCGAACTCCTTGGTGACCTCCACCGTAAGTATTCCGTTCTTGTTCACCGTCCCGCTCAGCACCTGCTCCCCGACGTCTACACTGCGTGGTACGGATTCCCCTGTCAACGCAGAGGTATCGATCATGGAGCGTCCGGAAATGACGATACCGTCCAGTGGGATCTTCTCACCTGGCTTGATCTGGATATGATCCCCGACCTGCACCTCCTCAGGTGAGACCTGCTTCACTTCCCCATTCACCATCAGATTAGCGGAATCCGGGCGAATATCGAGGAGTGAGGTAATAGACTTACGCGAACGATTCACCGCGATGCCTTGGAACATCTCGCCCACCTGGTAGAATAGCATAACTGCGACACCCTCAGGATACTCGCCGATTACGAATGCAGCCAGTGTCGCCACGGACATTAGGAAATACTCATCGAACCAATAACCTCTGAATACGTTGCGTACCGCCTGATAGACGATATCTCCGCCCACGGTCAGATAAGCCATTACATAGAGTGAAAATGAGAGCCAGAACTGATCATTCAGTACGTAACCGCCGATTCCGAGCAATAATCCAGCCCCGAGACGGTACAGCATTTTCCGTGTTGCACCCTCGCCATGATCATGACTATGTCCAGCATGAGCATCCCCATGGTCATGACTATGGTCCGCATTATGGGTATGGTTCGCATCATGAGCATGGTGCTCATGATCATGTCCTGCTTCTCCATGGCTGTGGCCATGACTATGCGAATGACCATCCGCCTCCTTACCGCGACCCTGCGGACGTCTGGCAGATAGCCCAGTCTCCAGCATCTGGACATGCGAGTCCAGGCTTTTAACTTTTTGGCGCGCCTTATCGATAGCAACTTCAGCCAATTCCTCATTCATTTCAAGTGTTAGCTTCTTGGTTACAAAATTCACAGAGCAGGAAGTCACACCTTCGACCTTCTGTACCCCATCCTCGATCTTGCGGGCGCAGTTCGCACAATCCAGTCCTTCCAATATCCATTCCCGCTTGACGCTTCCTTGAGCCGTACTCATGTTAGCACCTCATCCCTTAACAAATAACATATGAGCAATTGTTCATGTTTTGGTTTATACAGTTATTATATTCACCTCTACTTTGGTAAGTCAACCACATTTGCCTGATCAGACAGATTTTTTTCGGGAATACCATACACATGAGCATGAGGTATAATTCCAAAGAACGACGCCAGAGCCTATAGCTTCAAGTGATTGAAATCGAATGGTGCAAAATGCTAACATATGAACAATTACTGAATTCATTCAAGAGGGGCTATTCCAGACCGTGCTTATCCACTACAATTTGAAGTATAGCGATTATTTTAAATTTTAACCAAGCTGCGAAAGGGGTCCCCATGAACAATAAGCTTTCTTTGATTCTCCGAATGGTATTGCTGAGCGTGTTCCTTTTGTTTCCTAGTGCCCACACAGCTGCTGCTGGATTCAGTGGAGCTGACGCGGTGCCTGTAGCTAGCATCGACAATACGAGCACGACAGATTCACATGACACTGAAAAAGGTGATCAAGTAGAAATGACACCAGCTCCGACCAAGGGGTATATTGTCTTTGAAGATGAATTGCCTTATACCGGCTTGATACTTGGATGCGTCCTGATTCTACTGATCGTCCTTGGCCGTATTGGCTTCTCGTACTGGAGCCGCAAGCGCTAATGATATTCTTCGTTCCTCCATTCTGAATTCGTGATCGGCGCAAAAAAAACAGGCAGGATGCTGAACATCTTCAGCTCCTGCCTGCTTCTGTTGGGAATCATTTATGCGTAATGTGCTCATGCGTCTGCAAGAAGATCTGCTCGACATGATTGTCGTCCAAAGAGTAGTAGACGGTCTTGCCTACTTTCCTGCGCTTCACAATACGAACATTTCGTAAATAGCGCAACTGATGAGAAACGGCGGATTGACCCATATCCAGAATGACTGTCAGATCATGCACGCACAATTCATTTTGCGCCAATGCATAGATGAGCTTAATGCGGGTTGGGTCACCGAGTGCCTTGAATAGCTCTGACATTTTGTAAGCTGTGTCATCTTCAATGATGGAAGACTTGATATGATCAAGCTCCTGTTCACCCGATCCATGACACGTCTGCTCACATTCCATGGCTTCTGTCTCGGAATTCATCGTCTCACCCCGTTTCTTGAGCTGCAATTCGAGCCCATTCATTTAATATGCAGACTGGGATTCCTCGCCCTTCGCGATCGCTACCCCACCGCTGGTTCCAATACGTGTAGCGCCAGCTTCTACCATGATGCGAGCATCCTCAGCACTACGTACACCTCCGGATGCCTTCACACCGATATCTGGGCCTACAGTCTTGCGCATCAAAGCGATGTCTTCCTTGGTTGCTCCGCCTGTAGAGAATCCTGTCGAGGTCTTCACAAAATCAGCTCCTGCTTCCACAGCCAGCTTGCATGCCCGTACCTTCTCCTCGTCCGTAAGCAGGCAGGTCTCAATAATGACCTTGGTCAACGCCTTACCACGTGCAGCCTCTACGACAGCAGCGATATCACGGCGCACCAGATCATCCTCTCCGTTCTTGAGAGCTCCGATGTTAATGACCATGTCTACTTCGGTTGCACCTTTGGCAATAGCGTCACCTGTCTCAAATGCCTTGGTCTCAGGTGTAGAAGCGCCCAGAGGGAAACCGATCACTGTGCATACCTTCACTTCAGGTGTGTCCTTCAGCACCTCATAGGCTGTAGCCACCCATGCCGGGTTCACACAGACCGAGGCGAACTTGAACTGCTTAGCTTCCTCGGCCAGCTTTACAATATCCTCACGGCGGGCATCCGCCTTTAATAATGTATGATCAATAATGCTGGTTAGGGATTGATGGGTCATGAGTATTCCTCCATATAAGTAATATCTTCACTTCGTTATCATACCAATTGCCGACGATTTTGCCAAACTGACTTCTGTCTTAGCTACTGCATTCAGTTTGCTCAGTCCGGCGTCTCTATTCCTCTAGGCGCTTACGCACAGCTGATTCATATTCATAGAATACAGGCGAATTGCCAAGCCCTCTCTCCTCCAGGAGCATCCGCAATCGAAGTGATTTCTCCGTCAGCCTCCGGCTAATCCGCTCCTTCTCCCCTGCTTCACGGCAAGCATGCAGCAAGTCGTGCAGCTTGATACACTCCTGACGAAGCTGCAGCTCCTCTGGCAGGATGCCAGCATTTTTCAGGAGCTTATACGACATGCGCAGGTCCTCTGGGACATGGGATAAATCCTCCATGACGAGAGGCTTGCCTGCTCCTGGTAAATGGTCAAACTCTCCCCTCGCCATAGCTTCGGTAATCTTCTGCTCTGCCAATCTGGAGAACATTCCCATAGCACCTATCAGCTCCTTGTCTAAGCCCTTCATATACTGATTATGATACACCGATACTAATCATGATACACCGAACCGAGGCTTGGAGGGCAGCTTTTTTGTCCATTATCTGAGGTGGTAAATCAAAGCTGTTAGCAATGAATCACAAAAAAAGTGCCCCGGACCAGTACAGTCACGGAGCACCCGCTTGAAGCTGTTATGCAAGGAGAGTCATCTCCAGATATAAATCAGTGAGCAACTGTGTTGTTCCCCATGATCCAGATGGAGCCGCCTACTACCGTCAGCAGAATGGTAACTCCAAGGATCAGAGTCATCACATTCCAACGAGGTCCTTGACCATCACGGATATGCATGAAGAAGTACAGCTGTACAATGAACTGCAGCACGGCAGTTACAAAGATCACGATCAAGGTGCCAAGACGATCCATCATATCGTTCATAACGATAACAAGAGGGACAATCGTCAGCACAATGGACAGGATAAAGCCGATAACATACGACTTCACTGAACCGTGGCTCTCATGCTCATGGGAATCTGAATGATGCTGCGCCATCTTACATCACCCCCATCAGATATACAACGGATAATACGAAGATCCAGACGGCGTCCAGAAAGTGCCAGTAAAGGCTGAGTGCGTTAACCTTACCCTTGGTCTCTGCTGTGATGCCACGCTTCTTCAGCTGAAGCATCAGGCCGAAGAGCCAGAATGCCCCCACGGTAACGTGAAGACCATGCGTACCTACCAGCGTATAGAACGCCGTCCAGTAGGCACTCGTTGAGATAGCTGCTCCTTCATGCACCAGTTCACGGAACTCATGAATTTCGAGCCCTAGGAACGTCAAGCCCAGTAGCAACGTGATTGCCAGCCAGAACAGCATTGGCTTGAGCTTGCCCTTGTTCATCTCCAGAACAGCAAGCCCACTCGTGAAGCTACTCGTCAAGAGCACGAAGGTGGAGATAATAATACCTGTCATATTGAAAAGCTCAGGTCCTGGTCCACCAGCTGTATTATTATGCAACACAATAAAGGTAGCAAAGATAGTACTGAACAGAATAACGTCCGTTACCAGGAATATCCAGAAGCCAAGCATCTTCATCTCCTGAGGATCATGATGCCCATGATCATGCCCATGATGCTTATGAGCTGCTGCTTGTGCCATTACACTGACCCCCTTATAGCCGCTTCCGTACGTTTTACCTCATCGACAGGGATGTAATAATCGTTGTCGTAGGAGAAGAACGAACGTGCAATCATACAAGCTGCTACGCCAATCAGGCCCGGAATGTAGAAGAACCACCAGTTGAATACGAAGCCAAAGCCAGCAATGAACCAGAACACCGACATGATGAATGGAATTGCTGAGTTCTTCGGCATGTGAATCGGTTCGATCGGCTGTTCCTTCTTGAAGATGCCTTGCTTACGGCGTTCTTTCTCTTCCCACCAGTCATCACGGTCAGTTACCTGTGGCAGAGTGGCGAAGTTATATTCAGGAGCTGGAGAAGGAATGGACCACTCAAGCGTACGAGCATCCCATGGATCTCCAGTTGTATCCTTCAGCTTGCGATAATTCAGAATACCTACAGCAATCTGTGCAACCTGGAACAGGAAGGCAATACCCATCAGGAAGGCACCGATTGTCGATACGAAGTTGAGCGGAGCCCATCCTGTATCCCAGCCATATGTGCTTACCCGGCGCGTCATACCCATCAGACCGAGCGAGTACTGTGGCAGGAAGCAGACATAGAAGCCGATGTTCCAGAACCAGAATGCCCATTTACCCAGCGTCTCCGGCAGGGAGAAGCCGAACATCTTCGGCCACCAGTAGTAGAGACCAGCGAAGTAACCGAACACCACACCACCGATGAGAGCAGAGTGGAAGTGAGCAATCAGGAAGTAACTGTTATGGAACTGGAAGTCCGCCGGTGCAACGGCCAGCATGACCCCTGTCAGACCCGCGATGAGGAAGTTCGGAATGAACGCAATCGCCCACATCATCGGCGTCGGGAAGGTCAGCTTACCACGATACATCGTGAACAGCCAGTTGAATACTTTAACCCCTGTCGGGATTGCAATTGCCATTGTACTTATCGCGAAGAAGGCATTGACGTCCGCCCCCGAGCCCATCGTGAAGAAGTGGTGAGCCCATGTGAAGAAGGACAGTACGCTGATGATCAGCATCGCGAATACCATGGATTTGTAACCGAACAGACGCTTCTTGGAGAAGGCCGCGATGACATCAGAATAGATACCGAATGCAGGAAGAACTACGATATACACCTCAGGGTGTCCCCACATCCAGATCAAGTTGATATACATCATCGGGTTCCCGCCCATATCGAGCGTGAAGAAGTGCCCCCCAGCGAAGCGGTCAATGAACAGCATCGCAAGTGTTACTGTCAGAATCGGGAAAGCAAAAATGATGATGATACAGGACGCGAATACCGACCATGTGAACATCGGCATTTTCATCCAGGTCATGCCTGGAGCACGCATCTTGATGATCGTTACGATAAAGTTAATACCTGTTGCCAGGGAACCGATACCTGAGATCTGTATCCCCCAAATGTAGAAGTTCTGTCCGACACCAGGACTATGTGAGAGCTCCGATAGTGGCGGATAACTCAGCCAGCCTGCATCCGGCGAACCACCGATGACAAAGGACAGGTTGAACAGCATTGCACCCATGAAGAACAACCAGAAGCTCAGTGCGTTCAGGAATGGGTATGCAACGTCGCGCGCACCGATCTGCAATGGCACGGCGATATTGAAGAGACCGAACATAAGTGGCATCGCCATGAACAGGATCATGATCGTGCCGTGTGTCGTAAATACTTGGTTGTAATGCTCAGGATGCAAGAAATCAATACCTGGCAGTGCGATCTGGGCACGCATCATGAGCGCATCCACACCACCACGGAACAGCATCAGAATACTTGCGAGGATGTACATAATCCCCACTTTTTTATGGTCAACAGTCGTTAACCAGTTTTTCCAGAGCCAGCCCCATTTTTTAAAGTACGTCAGTCCTCCTACAATCCCGATCGATGCCAGTGCGATGGTAACCATCGCTCCGTAGATCAGTGGATCGCCAGTAACGAAGAAGAACTGTGCGAACTCTTTAAGGTTCTCTAACATTGGGGGCCTCCTTTCCCATCGTCAATTAATGTCCAGAATGTGATTCACTACTCTCGCCATGCTCAGCATTGGCATCCGGTGCAGTGCGGTATTGCGACATATCCATATCACCCATGCTGTTAGCTCCGTGCCCTGCATGAGGGTTATGAGAGCCTTCAACTACATACTTGGTAACGATTCGGAAGAACAGGCCTTCAGGGAACTCGGAGTACGTCGTCACATTGGATACTCCAGGCTTAGCAAGCGCCTCGTAGCCTTCCTCTGTCAACGGATTCGTATCCCGCTTCACCTTCGCAACCCATTGGTTGTAGTCATCTCGGGATACGGCATTCACATCGAACTTCATCTGTGCAAAATGCTCACCGCTAAAGTTCGCACCCGAGCCATAATACGTCCCTGGCTCATCTGCCTGCAAATGCAGAACCATAGCCATCCCGGACATTGTATAGATCTGACCGCCCAGCTGCGGAATCCAGAAGGAGTTCATCGGAGCGTCCGAGGTCAGCTCGAAGCGCACAGGCACACCCTCAGGAATAGTCAAGGTATTCACGGTTGCGATCCCTTCCTCCGGATACATGAACAGCCACTTCCAGTCCAGTGAAGTCACCTGGATGACAACTGGCTTTTCGGTGGAAGCAAGCGGCTTGGAAGGCTCCAATGCATACGTGTATCTAGCTGTAATGATGGCAATGATCAGGATGATCACGATCGGAATACCCCACCACACGGTCTCAAGCTTGAAGCTGTCATCCCAGTGCGGCTTATATTTGGCCTTGCTGTCAGGTCTCTCGCGATAACGCCATATAATCACGAATGTCATGATCATGACTGGCAGAATGATCGCTGCTGCGAGAGCCGTCGTAATGATAATAAGCTCTTTCTGCGCTTGCCCAATGGGGCCCTTTGGATCAAATACCCAATAGCTGCCGCCGGCAAAGAAGCACGTCCAAATGATCAGCGCAACCGTGAGCACGGTCAAAACCAATGCAATAATAGCTTTTGGTTTTTTGTTCATGATGTTCCCCTCTCTTTAAAAAGTGCTCAAACTTTTCGAACTACCCTAATATTCTGTCCTTATATAAGATAGCAGAAAATCACTCTGTTTTTTGCGTTGTTAACAAATTTGTCGATATTTATTCTTGTTTTTGTGAAATAGTTCGCAAAAAAATAATTTCCTCTTGCCAAACGAGCTTGTCTTATGAAAGAAAGTCACTATGATTTTTAAAGTGAAAGCGCATGCATTTCAAGCCAAAAAAATCCCCGGCTAAGTCGGAATTACGACCGGAGATTTCCTTGTGACGCCACCTTATCGTTTTCCCTCTTCCTGTTCTTCCTTCATGCGAGCCGTACCGAGCGACTTGCTGATCATGTAAATGAATATGCCGCCTACGACGCACCCGATGCCAATCATCAGCCCCAGGTTGCGATCACTGAAGAAGCCCACATTTACGACGATAAGAATAATACCGATGATGCCAGCCACCCATGCCAGAATGGACATGAATGATTCCGTACCCTTCATTTGCTTCTGCTTGGTCTCCAACTTGGTCCCTCCTTTACACTCTCCAGAGTGTCCTAAGGTTATTCCTTGAATCTATACCATGAGCCTACACTAAGTATCCCAACTTGCGGGTCTGTTCATGCATACTGCTTGTAGCTGGCTTATGCATGTCTTACTTGCAACTCACTTATAATTGTTATTTAAACCTTCTACACATCCCCCTAAACATGACAAGCAGGACTGAAGCCGCGCTCCAGTCCCCAATCCTCCTGCCTGTCTTCTATCAGGTTAATCTGAATTTATTGTTGTCTGCATCGTCTCCATCAGAGTTCATCATTATGTTAAACAGATCATCGTGTATTAATCAGGTCATCATGTGCTAATTAGGTCATCATGTGTGAATCAGGATTCGCCGTTCCACAGCTTCACCCGGTCCTGCACCATCTTGGAATACTCCTGCTCCATCTCGATGGCCCCCGCTGCATCCACCTCCTTGAGCATGATGTCATAGACCGCGTCAAAGTTGTCCGGTGAGGTCAGGATGGATTCAGGTATTCTTTTGCGAATAATGTCCTGTGTCTTCTCGAAGGCGACCGCATAGCTGGAATCATTCTCCATAGTTATGTTATAAGCTGCGCCCCAAGGCTTCACTGGGAACTCTTCCTTACCAGGATACATATCCTTCCACGTGGTGGCCCCGTAAGCGGCCAGCGTCTCTTTTTCCGGCTCGGAATATGATTCGATGATCTGCTCGGGAAATCTGGTCGTGTAATAGTTGCCAGTAGCGTCCTTCACTCCGTCGCCATAACGGCCACTCATGAGAGCATAGAGCTCAATGCCGCTGGTTCTTTTGAAATTGATCGCATTGTTCACCTTTTCGTTCAGCACATTCTCGGGAATGACCCGCTTGCCATCCTCGACTACATAATGCTTCCCTTCAATCCCCCAGTTCACCAGCACCTGTCCTTCATCCGATGCCAGAAAATCCAGGAATTTGATCGCACGCACAGGGTCTGGGCAGGAGGTCGTAATGCCTACACCATACCCGGACAGAAACCCTGCATCCTGAAAGGAATGGTCCTTGTACTCCTCCGTCAAAGTCACAGGAAAATGGGCATAGGAGGAATCCTCCATACCAGCCGCCTTCAGCGCATCCTCCGCATCCTGATACCCCCACTCCGCATCAATGAGGCCGAGCACTCGTCCGCTAGCAATCTTGGACTTATATTGATCGCTCTTCTGTACAAAGGACTCCTTATCCAGCAGGCCCTCGGCGGACATATGGTTCAGCCAGCGAAAATATTCCCGAGCCTCTGGGCGCTTATAGTGCAGCTTGGCCTCATACGTATTCGGGTCAATGAAGTACTCTCCATCATCCGGTGCACCAGTCGTCAGGAACGCCGCATTGGTGACGGTGATCATAATTCTCCAGTCATCCGCATCAAGGGTCAGTGGAATGGTCGGCCCACCGTTCATCGTAGGGTGCTTCTCATAATAGGTACGCAAGACATTCTCGAAGTCCTTCACTGTCTTGACCTCAGGATAGCCCAGCTCCTTCAAGACCTTGTGCTGTATTTCGAATCCGCTCGTCGCATCGAAGGTCGTCTGGTCTACCTGACTATAGCTAGGAATGACATAGATTGCCGGGTCCTCCAGGCTATACTTCAAGCGATTCATATGCGGGCCGAACATCTTCTTCAGATTCGGGGCATGCTCCTCGATCAGATCGGTCAGATCCAGCATCGCCCCAGCATCTACAAGCTTGCTAACCTCTGTCTTCGCCGAGATCAGATCAGGGTACTCTCCGCTGGCGGCCATGAGTGATAGTCGGTCCTTGCCACCGCCGCTGACAGCGAATTCGGCGTTGAGGGTAACCCCCGTTCTTTTGATAATCTCCTGCCCGACCTCATCCTTCATATTGTTCCATTGCGGACTTGAGTCAGCCCCGAAGAATGTGAGCGTTATGGGCTCTGTGCCCGTATCGCCAGTCGGTGTAGAAGAACCACCTGCACAGCCAGCAAGAAGAGTGGTGGTGATAAGCGCAGCTCCGAGCCACTTCCAGGTTTTGGTGATCATATATAGTCTCCTCCCAGTCTCTATAGTTGACTTTATCTCTAGTCATGCCAGTTGTTTCTAGTAAAATCACAGGATTACAGTCGTGCCCAAGGACTTCAATCTTGCCTCAGGACTTCACAGCTCCCAGCGTCATCCCCCCGACGAAATACTTCTGAAGGAACGGATACACAAGCAGGATCGGCACGGTCACGATGATGGTAATGGACATCTTGATGGATTCAGGGGATATTTGCGTCATTTGCCGCGCCATATCGTTGACATTGTTCATGCCTGCGCCCCCCTGCTGCGTGCTCTGCAGCACCTTCATCAGCTCGTACTGTAGCGTGGTCAAATGCGCCTTTCCCCCGTTATAGAGATACGTATCGAACCATGCATTCCATTGACCTACAGCAAGGAACAGCGCGATCGTAGCCAGCACAGGCTTGCAGAGTGGCAGGATGATCCGCCAATATATGGTGAAATCATTTGCCCCGTCCAGCTTGGCTGACTCCTGCAGGGCATAGGGGAGACCATCGATGAAGGAGCGAATGACAAATACGTTAAAGGCACTGACCATTCCGGGGAAAATATACACCCAGAAGGTACCGATCAGTCCCAGATCGCGCATCAGAATGTACACCGGGATTAGACCGCCCGTAAAATACATCGTTAATGCAAGGAACACAGAGATGAATCTTCTGCCCTGAAAGTCAATTCGACTCAGCGTATAGGCCAGCATGGACGAGCTGAACAGCCCGAGCAGCGTACCTGCAACTGTCCTCAGTACCGATATATAAAGGCCTTGCAGTAGCCCCTCATACTGAAAGATCGTGGAGTAATTCTGCAGCGTGAATGCACGCGGCCAGATGTAGATACCTCCACGTACGGTATCTGTGGAATCATTCAGCGAGATGGCAAGCACGTTCAGGAAGGGGTACAGCGTTACGACGACTACCAGAGACATGAAAGCCGTATTCAGAATGTCAAAAAGCTTCTCGGAACGAGTGGCGTTGAAAGCACGGTTCGTCATCACAATTACCTCCTACATAATGCTTTCTTTGGTATATTTCTTGAACAGACCATTGGCAACGAACAGCAGCGTAATGCTGACGAGCGAGTTAAAGATGCCAATCGCCGTTCCGTAAGAGAACCGTCCCATGTTCAGACCATAATTCAATGCATACAGGTCAAGAACCTCAGAATAATCAGTGACCAGACTGTTGCCGAGGAGGAACTGCTTCTCGAAGCCTATGCTGATCAGATGTCCAATGGACATAATGAAGAGTACCGCTATCGTCGTACGGATACCTGGCAGGGTAATATGCCAGATTTGCCGAATACGGCTAGCCCCATCCACACGGGCCGCTTCATATTGCTCCTGATCAATACCTGCTATGGCAGCCAGATAGATAATCGTGTTCCAGCCTGTCTCCTTCCACAGATCTGCTCCGGTTACGATGTACCAGAACCAGTTGCCCTTGGCCATGAACGTGACAGGCTCATCCACAATGTGCAAGGCGAGGAGCAGATCATTCACGACCCCACCGTCAATGGATAGCATCTTGGTCACAATCCCCGCAACAACAACCCAGGATACGAAGTGGGGAAGGTATGAAACCGTTTGCACAAAACGCTTAAAAAACATGCCCCTCAGCTCATTCAGCAACACTGCAAACAGGATCGGAATGGTAAAGCCGAATATAATCCCCATGGAGCTCATCGCAAGGGTATTGCGCAGCACCAGGTAGAAGCGTTCATCCTGAAATAGCTCTACAAAGTGCTTAAAGCCGACCCATTCCTGCTTAAAAAAGGATCTGGCTGGCTTGTAATTCTGAAAAGCCATCGTCCAGCCCCAGAGCGGCAAGTAACTGAATACAAACACCCAGATCACAAATGGAATGGACATAAAATAAAGATACTTCTGCTTGCTTGCTGTCTTCCAGAATCCCGTCTTGCGGGCATTCAGAAGGAGAGATGCATCCGAACGTCCAGAAGACTTTTTTGGTAGCGTTTCCATTTCAATCCCTCCCAGGTATGCTGTTTCTTTAATCATACTTTGGGGGAGTTTGGCATCATACCCAAGGGATTGGCGGGAATTTCAGGTCAAAATTAGTGATTGCCACTATGGACTGCTCCCTGCTATATGAGCAACGCAAAAAAGACCAACTGCATACAACAGTTGGCCCAGGATGCTCTACCTTATTTTATGTTACTATCTTATGATCTTACTTTACGATGTTACTTTATGATGTAACTATCCTATGATGCGAATTACTATCCTAATGGTTCTAATACCACTTCTGTCTCTGCTAAGGTCACTCCATTCGCAAGCAACGAAATCCTGTGAATACCCGGATAATGCTTACGGGTCGTGAGATCAGCCCAGCGATGCGTACGAGTCCGACGGACGGTCTCTGCTTGCGAGAATATATGGTCAACTAGCAGGAACTTCTTGCGGGAGGACTTTCCATTTGCCTTCACGAAATCAATGGCATATTCGATTCGAACCCGATCTGTCATCGGCTCTGTGATCGTCAACTGCCAGCTGAGCACTGAGGATTCACCCATGGTCACACAAGCTGGAGCAGAATCAATCCGCGCATGCTGGATTCGTGACGGAGACTGGCTAATATCCGCATACTCGAACAAAGCGTAGGCTTCCGCACGCTCCGTACGCAGCAGCCCTCTACAGCCATGCCGAACGATCCAATCGGTACCTGGATGCTGCCCCCGCCACCGGTTAGCTAGCTCTAGCACAAGCTGAGGATGATCCTTGGAGATGTCGTTCAGATTATTCGCCACGCTTTTTCTCACATACAGAGAAGGATCTTCCTTCAACAGCTCTAGCACCCGAAGTACAGGCATCGGGTCCTCGCGGAACATCGGCAGCACTTGTCCCCAAGGCAATCTGGGACGACAGCCCTCGCTAGCCAGTCTTCGGACATGCTCATTATCATTCAATGCCCATCGCTGCATCTGCTCCATCATCCGCTCTGGATGCTTGAGCAGGAAGGGGCGTACTGCAAATTCCGATGAGGAACCCTTGGTAAAGTGCTCCAAAGCCTGCATCGACAGCTCCCAGTCCTCCTCTTGCTGGCCGTACACCTCTACAAAATCAGGAAACAGGACGAACAGTCCTTTTTGCCGCTCATTCCCCAGACCTATGAGGAGCTGGACTGCCTCGCTATAATCAGCAGGCAAATGCTCTCCCAATGCCCGTGTTATATGGCGAATGCGTTCCTTAAGCGCAAGTGACTCCCACGTATCATCGAATATTTGCTTCATGAAGCTTGCCGTCTGGAAAGGAGCATATACCTGCTTCAAGTGCGCTGCTAACTGCTCCAGCACCACTGGATTGTACATATCTCTTAATGGTTCAGCCATTTCATCACCCCCTTGCATTGTAATGCATCATACTTGACAGCTATATGTCATATTTACCACGAGCTATTTGGATGAGCTTGCAAGGGATTTGCTTGAGCCTACACGACTCAGCATCAAGACTCCAACGGCAGCAATCGCAACACCCAGTGCAGCGAACCAGATCACAGAAGCAAGAGATATCTTCTCTATAATTATGCCACCTAATCCAGCACCAACAGCCATTGACAGTTGCATCGTGGATTGATTAAGACTGAGCATCACCCCAGAGGAATCGGGAGCAAGTGAAGCGAGATTATACTGCTGGGTAGGTCCTGATGACCAGGCTGCGAACGACCACAGAATTAGAAAGGCGAAAAGGCTGATTATGGAATGAGCCATAGCGAGCAGCAGGAGCGAAATGATGTGCAGCATCATGCCCCCGATTAATGTAAACGTCACTCCCCGTCTATCCGTCAAAAAACCACCCGCTTTGGAACCGACAAGACTGGCGATCCCGAACACAAGCAAGGCCACGCTTAGTAACGACTCGTTAAGTTGGGACACCTCCAGCAAATAAGGCGAGATATAAGTATATGCTAATGAGTAGCCTCCCAGCCAAAAGAATGTAATTCCAAGCCCAAGAGCAACGTCAGGTCTGACGAGTAATCCAAACTGCCTGCCAAGAGGCACAGGCTCATCCCCTTTCATACGGGGAATTGTTAAAGCAAGTACGATCAGAGCTACCATTCCACTGACGGCAATCCCCAGAAATACTGCTTTCCATCCAAACAATTGTGATATCTCCCTACCGATCGGTATACCGACAATAAGGGAGGCGGTAAAGCCCATGGTCACTGTAGCGATGGAACTGGCCTGTTTGCCAGGAGCAGCGATACTGGCAGCAATGCTTAGTGCAGTCACGACGACCATTCCTGCACCAAGCGCCATCACAATGCGAGACACTATGAACATTCCAAAGCCGGGTAAAACATAAGAAAGAAGATTAGCTATAATGAATAGGCCCAGCGAGTACAGCAGTAGTTTACGCCGATCCAGCTTAGCTGTTACTGCCATGAGAATAGGAGTTCCAATCGCGTAAGTCAAAGAGAACACAGTAATGAGTTGTCCCGCAACAGCCACCGTGACGCCCAGAGTCTGTGCAATCTGATCCAAAATACCAGAGATTATATATTCGGAGGTCCCTACTAAAAAGCTAACTAACGCTAACACGTACACTTTCCACATACTATGGTTTACCAAGGTCTAATTCACTCCTTCAATAGGTTACATACTTCTCTTTGTTATTATATTTTTAAAAATATCGAAATAATGGCAAAAAAAATTTAGTTTAACAAGTAAGGAGCATATTTCGCAGCTGTTTCTTTATCTAGGCTGTAGTATATAAATGTTCCTTCTTTACGAAATGTGAGCAAGCCGCACTCAGCCATCTGCTTCAGATGATGAGACAGGGTGGAAATGGCAACCGTCTTAAGCTTGTCACCGAGCACGGAGCAGCACTGATCGCTTTCTTCTGTCAGGAGAAACGCGATTTTGAGGCGAGTGGGCTCGCCAAGCGCTTTATATATTTTCACAGCTTGCTGCATGTCCGCTGGCTCGTTCATAAATATACCTCCTTGCCATTATTTCTATATTTGCAGAAATATAATATCATGTATTTACCAAGCAGTAAACCCCCTAGTACAAATCATATTGTAAACATAATCTAAATCTTTTATTTCATCGCACTAGCCCGATAGCTCGACGGAGAGCAGCCGACGTATTTCTTGAACTTGGCATGAAAATAGTCCGCATTCGCATAGCCAATCTCGACCGCTACCTGATGCACCTTCTTCCCTTCCAGTAAAAGCCGCTTGGCCTGCTCGATTCGAACCTTGTCCAGATAGACGTTGAACGACTCGCCTGTATGGCTCTTGAACAGCTTCCCCAGATAGCCACTATTGTAACTGAACGTCTCAGCCAGCAGCTCTAGCTTCAGATTCTCATGATAATGAGCCTGAATGAAGTCGGTCATCCGCTTCATGGCCCCCTCTCGGGTATCATCATGCAACGCATCAGCTATCTCACTAAGCTGCTCATAAGCATGCTCCAGTAGGGACTGCAGCGTCGTTCGGGCATAGACATCCGTGATCACGCCCGAATAATCACGAAATAACCGTTCATGTCGACCTGTGAACAGCTTATTTAACACCAGGGTAAAGAGCTGAGCCAAGGCATCCTTGAGCACCTGTTCGGATAGGGAATAGCTTATTAGCTCCTCCCTCAGTTCATTCAGTATGCCTTTTACAGCCTCCTTGTTGGCCACATCCACCGCATAATAGAGCCGCTCACCATACGGCTGAAGCTGCTCCATAGAGATCGTCGAATCTCCCTGCTGCTCCGGATCATATTCTGGGGTATCGCTGGACAGCAGCACTCGTCTGCCACCAAGTGCAAAGCGGACCTCAAGCAGGCTTAAGGCATGCAGGTACGACTTGTGTATATTTTGCATTTCGGTCACGACAGGACCAGCAGCAGCATAGGGCGACAATGCCAACGGCTTGAATACGCGTTCCAGCTTCTCCAACATCCAAGCGGCTTGATGTCTCCCCGTCAGGGGCTGCTGCAACAGCAAGCCAAGCCCACCCGCCAAGATGAACGATACCGCATCCCCTTCCGACGCAAATGCTTCATCAAGCCTCTGCTTCAGGGTCGTCAACGGAAGATGGCTATCTGGTGTAGCTGAGGTCCAGCCGAGCAGAAGTACCTGATAGGCGGACCAATCCCTCAGATCTGAGGGAATATGGATTGTCTGGATAGGCCCCTGCAAATGCTCCTGCATGACCTCCCATGTGCCAAGCAGTAGGGATTCCATGATTCTTTCGAGAGTTGCCCCCTGCTGCTCCTGCCCCTTATGATGCCATGTATGCTGCTGTTGCTGTTCGGAGGTGATGAGCCTGTGAATTCGCCTCAGCTCGCTCGTCATCTCTTCCTCATCAACAGGCTTAAGCAGATATCCATCCACACCATAGGCAATCGCCTGACGCGCATACTCGAAGTCGGCATAGCCAGTCAGCAACAACACGCGGGGGGACATATGATGATGTGATGAGTCTGCCGAATAATGATCCCTGATCCTGCGAGTGACCTCCAGTCCACTCATACCAGGCATTCGAATGTCCATGATGACGAGCCTCGGCTCAAGCTCCTCCAGCTTCTCAAGCGCTTCTCGTCCGTTGCCCGCCGTGTCTGCTACATGAAAGCCGTAAGCACCCCAATCAATCAGGGTCGTCAACCCTTCCCGGATAGCAGGCTCATCATCTACAATCAGCACCTTATACATCATTCATCCTCCTCCACCGGTATTAAGAATCGGACTAATGTGCCTTCCCCTTCCCTGGTCTGAACCTGCAAGCCGTAGGCTTCACCGTACATCAGCCGCAATCGGTGATGCACATTTCGCATGCCGATACCGCTATTATCCTCCTCCAAGCGCTGCAGATGGTGCTCTAGCTGTCGCAACCGCTCCTCCGACATGCCGCTGCCGTTATCCTTTACCTCGACTCGGACAAGCCTGCTGTCCTGCTCCAGTGCAACAGATACCTGCACGGTGACTGCCTCCTCCATGTTCTCCAGACCATGAATTACGGCATTCTCCACCAAGGGCTGAATGAGCAGCGGGGGAATTCGAACACTCTCAGTCCCGGGTTCACACAGCACCTCAGGCCGGAGTCTGTCACCGTAGCGGAACTGCTGGATATCCAGATAGGAGCGAACCATGTCCAGCTCCTCACGAATCGTCGTATAGCCGCTACCAATCTCCAGCTTGCGTCGCATGAGGGTACCAAGCAGCTTGATGACATGGGCGATCTCCTTCTCACCTTTCATATGCGCCTTCATGCGCAGGGATTCGAGCGTATTGAATAGAAAGTGAGGATTAATCTGACTAGCCAGCATCTTCAGCTTGATATCCTTCTGTGCCACTTCCAGTCGGGAATTCTGCTCGCTAGTCTCATAGACTTCCAGCATCAGCTGCTGGATGCCAGCTACCATGGTGTTGAACTGCCGTGACAGATCACCAATCTCATCCTTCCCCTCGACACGGGATACAACCGTCAGATTGCCCCCAGCTACATCATGTAGCTCACTTCTCAGCAAATGCAGACGTCTCGTAATCAAAAAAGAAATCAGCATGACCAGCAGCAGACCCGCTAATAGAACCGTAACAACACAGATCGTTCCTAGTAGAATGACACGGTTCGCCTCTCGGACGATACTCTCGTTCGAGAATATGGAGATGAATGTAAGACCATTCTTGCTGCCGCGTGGAATCAGCTCATCTACAATAATATGGGAGGATTGTCCCTGCAGCTCAGCCTTGTAGATGCCTTTTCTTAGTCTAGGCAGCTCGGCGCCAATCGTGTGTCGACTCACCTTCGTGCCGACCATGGCTGGATCCTTGGAGGCCACAATAATTCCCTGCTGGTCAAGAATCATCGTATCGAAGGGTTCTATGCTTAACATATTGTTGAGCTCATTCCGGTTGATCCCTACCACGAGCACTCCTCTGCTACGATACTCAGGGAATGGAATCTGGCGTACCAGACTCAGTCCGGATAAGGGATTGTTAACAGAATCCCTCACATAGAGCCAATGCACACTCGTTCCTTGCAACGCGGACTGAAACCATGACTCATGCATTTCGCTGGACTGAACAGGGATGAACTCCATATTGTTGACCAGCGTCGGATTAAAGGAGTAAAAGCGAATATTTTCAATCTCCCGATATTGATCTCTGTAGGTCTGGAATTCATGAAAATCATTATAGGCAGTCGTAAGCTCCAGCATCCCGCCATACTGTTTGTTCACTATATCCGCAAAAACCTTATCGAACATCAGCCGATTGGAGATATCCAGCGGCACTCTGAGCAGATTGTCGGTCTGATTCTTGAGCTTGTCGACATTGTTGACGGTCTGAGCGATCGCCGACTCCAAGGCCTGCTCACGCAAATGATAGATGACGGTGCCACCTACAAGCAACACCGGGAGCATAACCACGAATATGTAAGAGAATAAGAGCTTGTTGCGAAGACGAACGTTGTTAATAAGACGAAGCAGGCTGCCTGACAAGGCCATACAAGCTCTCCCCTCATACAAGCGCTTACATGATGATCGGCCGGACACTCACATGATCAGGTAATTGGAACGGATTCGGTACAGAGATGTGATCGTAGAACAGGACACCATCCAAGTGATCCAGCTCATGCTGCACAACAATGCTGGTGTAATCATGGAATGTATACTCACTCAGCGTGCCCCATGCATCCGCGGCCTGAACCTTGACCCACTCATAACGCGGCACGAAGCCAGGAACATAGCGATCAACGGACAAGCAGCCCTCACCCGCCGCCAAGAAGACCATTGCATCGGAATGACTGATCAGGACAGGATTATACAACTCATATTCCACCTGCAATTCAGGCTTCTGAATGCAGATCGCGCACATGCGTTTATTTAAGCCAATCTGATTGGCGGACATGCCTACACCAGCTCGCAGATCATATCGCGAGGCTACGGTAGTGTCCTGGCTATTCCTCAGGTATTCCATCATAAGCTGCATGCATTGCCTGTCTTCTTCATTCGGAGGTAATGACACCGCTTCTACACGTCTATGTAATGCTGGAGCGCCTTCTCGAATAATATCCTTCATCAGCAACAACGGAGGGGCTAATGGCTTGATTATGGACATGGACAGCCTCAACTTTCTTATTCAGCATCTTGAGCCAATGCACTTCTTGCTACGAGCCGCATCAGTTCATTACATGTACGATTATAGCGAGGAGAGACGTTTACTGTCAAAAAAATGTATTTATTGGCGGAAATAGAAGAATAATTAATGCTAAAAAACATGGACGACCCTATAAGACTAGGGCCACCCATGCTCGGCTGCTATCTATAAGAGCTGTTCTACCGGAGCTGACTCCTCACTATACAACTTGGCTTTGGCATTTCCCGTCGACCAGGTCTGGAAATATAGCGAATTCTTGCCGTAAGAATTATCAATTACAATATGCGGGATGTCCAAGAGGCATGCAAGAATATGTCCATGCAGACGGGAGGTCCGAACTTCACGGTAGGAACTGAACAGATCAACTGCCTTACTCATCAGGTGGTCTGTGTATTTATACCAAAATACCCGTGTGGGGAGTGGGCCGCCAATCTTCTTGTCGAGACGGTAAAATTTCTGGAAATACTCTATGCCACGAATTTCGAACGGTGTGAACAAGGTATCCCAATCCCGTCGATGCTCCGAGCCTGCTTCACGATCGAACTGCTGCTGATCCTTCACCGTCTCGATATCATTGCGCAGGAAATAGAGCACCTCCTGCTGTGGAGCAGAAGTCGTCTTGAGCGGCCACAACTGATGCGCCATGTCCGGGCACATCTGGATATCGCAGCGGTTGAATTTCTCAGAGGCATAGGCAAAGGACCGTGTGTCCCTTACGAAGATATGCATATCGGGATGACTGTTGAACAACGCCGCCGCTTCATTGGCCTTGGACTCACTCTGGAAGTGGATCGTCTGCGGCATGACCACAATCCGGTGCGAAGGAAAATCCCGGACGACCTTCTCTCTGAGATTCTGGTGATTCAGATACAGGTCGCCGAAGTTCCCTCCCCCGTGACACACAATAATCCAGTCCTTCGGAACATTCAGCTTATCGGGAAAATCCATGGCACTGTAACGTGCACGGACACGGATGCCATTTGCCTTGAAGAACGCCTCCGTCCCCTTCATGATTAGCACGTCTCCACCGTTGTTATATACCGGATAGTCCACATAAGCGATATTGGAGCCTGGCGGGACCACCTTCAAGATCATCTGCAGCTTGTTCTTCAGCTCATCCATTGGATGCAAGTTTGCCATCGTTCAGTTCCCCCTTCTTGCGCTTCTTGTGTATCATTTCCATTAGGAAAGTAAAATCGTGTCTGTCGAATATGATCCGCCGGAGCGGAATCCCGAAAAATACAGGGAATGAAAAAACGGAAAAGACAAGCCTGACACAGGCCCCGGACAACAGGGCAAGCGCTATTCCCTCCAGCCCTAGCAGAGGGGTAAATACGAAGAACAGAACTACGGTAATCGCATAAGCGACGATTTGCCGAATCAGCACAAGGCCTGGGCGACCAAGCGCGTTGAAGGCCGAAGCCAGAATCCATGAGCCTCCTCCAACTATGCATTCCAGTGACAATAGATAGAAGGTCGTAGACGCCTCCAGAAATGACGATCCATAGAGCAGACCCAGCAGATATCGACCTACAATGAGACTGGGAACAATCACGATCAGCATAAGTGCCATGGAGATACGGAACGCACGTCCCACGGTCTCGATAATCTTCTGCTGTGCCATGCCTGTTACCTTGGGGAAGGTAACGTTGGTAACGGCGTTCTGCACGACATTGAAGACACGGGAGAGCGCGTACACGACGGAGTATAACCCGAAGTCCCGGGGAGACAGCAGGGCTACGATGACAATCTTATCCGTCTGGGTGGACAGGGTGCCCATCAGCTCCATACCGTACACTCTAGCTCCGTAATTGTAATATGGACGCATGACCTTGCGGTCAAGGAAGTGCTTGAAGGAGCGAAGCTTGAGCGATCCACTTAATTGATACAGCGCCCATAGCAGGGCCGCTATGCTGGCCACGAGGTTGATAGCTGCTGCAATCTGCACCGTCAGCAGTCCCATCAGCCAGACGACGACCAGACCAACGAAGTTCACAAATGGATACAGGAATAGCAATCCGTTATAGATCTTGAATTTCTCAAGGCTTTGAGACAAAGCCGTTGTAAGAGCTGTGAGTACAGCTGCTGGAATTGCAGCTATGGCATATAACTGTGCCAGTTGAATAATCTCTGGTCCGTATCCATTCAGCCACATCGGCATGAATAGCCACGCGATGCCCGCTGATAGCAGACTGGCTGGTAACTGGATCAAGAGCGACAGGCCGATCAGTTCCTCCGTGTTGCCCGTCTTGTTCTTCACATTGTAGATCAACGAGGTCGGCAGTCCGAAGCTGAGCACGCTCCCGATTAGCACCGGCCAGAAGATCACCGCGGCCAATTCTCCTTTTCCCTCTACACCCAGCATGCGTGCAGTCAGGATTGAGGTCAGAGTCGTGACAATGAGCACAAAAAAATTGTTAAAGCTCGTTCGCATGATGGTCTTGGCGAGCCCTTCACCTGAGAAGAACTGCTTCGCTGATGTCCATGCGCTCATTCACTCCACCTCCTTCTGACGCCACTTTACCGTGCACATGTATCTAACCAAGCGCCTCCCTGGAGAACATGGACTTGAGCGCCTTGGTGTACCCACGGATGGCCGAATTATTCTTCTTGGGTCTTTCTCGTAATATAAAATACAGCGTAGTCCAGCACAGCGCCGCATAGGGTACCACTCCTGCACGCTCATCCCGTAGCAGATGTACATGATTCATAACTCTCATATACGCCACATGCTCCATATTATCCCTGGAGGACGGGGACTCATGGTGCTGAAGCTTGAGCACTGGATTAATGAACAGCGGCCCATGCATCCGTGCGATTCGTGACAACAGCAGATCCTCACCGACACTGTAGCTCTGAAGCCAACTAACTGGCTTGATCGAACGAATGGCCTCCCGTCGAAATGACATGTTACAGCCGTGGAAGAACTCAGACTTGAAGGTCCGGCGTGCTTTGTGCCAGTTGTACATGGAGCCTGACTGACCACTTAGGGACAGGCGCCCCATGAAGGGAGACTGCTGGAAGGATAGCAGGCAACGCAGTGTGCCCATCAGGCTGTTCCTCATGCCAAGTGCGATCCCACCTACACCTGCAGCATCGGGATTCTCCCGGTAGGTCTTCATCAGATTGTCAATGTAATCCTCAGGCAGCTCCACATCGTCATCCAGGAACAGGATGATATCGCCAGCCGAGATCTCAACCGTCTTGACCCGAGACAGCCATAGTCCTGGTTGATCCTTCCTATAGTAACGAAAGGAAAAGCCTGCCCGCTCCAGTCCCTCATTCATCTCAGCCCTTAGCTTGGGGCATAGATCTCCGTCATCTACTACCAGCACCTCGGCTTGAAGAGAGGGCTCCGTAATTCGGCTAGCCGCTATGGAAGCGGCACAGCGGGCAAGATCCTCCTCCCGGTTGCGTGTGCATATAGCAATCGTCAAGTCCATCCGTGCTCCTCCTCTCATCCACCATGATCATCATGCCTTCTCCGGCGATAACCGGGCATTCATATATTCCTTATACGGTTCTTTGCGGGGATTCAGGACAAACAGCATTCCTGCTGCGTAGCCCTTCACTGCATTAAAATTGCGCTTCAGGGATTCCTTAACCATGAGATACGCCAGCGTCCAGAGCAGGGCTGCATAATGTCTCATGCCTGCCTGCTTCAGGTTCAGGAAGTAATAATGGTTCACCGCTGTTGCCTTGGCAACACGTTCAGCATTGTCCCGTGAACGAGGCGATTCATGATGCAGTATTTGAAGGCTGGGATCGATGATCAGCGTGCCGTACCGACTCGCCAGATGGCACATATACAGGTCGTCTGCCACAGCATAGCTTGTCATCCACGGATACGGCAGCATATCCTTCAGTGCCTTGCGACGGAAAGACATGTTGCAGCCATGGAAGAATTCAGTCCGAAATGGCTGCTCCGCCTCATTCCAACGCAGCAGTGAGCCGGCCAGCCCGCTTGCTGATAGTCTGCCAAGAGATGCTGACATTTGGAATGTCAAAATACCGAGCAGCTTCCCCGCCCGGCTCGTACTCAACCCCTTGGCGATGCCTCCCACACCCACAATCCGTTCATCCCGGTGATAGGTATCCAGCAGCCGCCGGATATATAGCGGATCATCCAGCTCCGCATCGTCATCAAAATACAACACAATATCGTACTGAACCATGGAAAGGGCCTCGTAACGAGAGAGCCACACTCCTGGCTTCGACTTCTTATAGTAGGCTACACGACTGCCAGGCAGCCGGGAGAGCAGACTCCTAAATTCACCGAGCACCTCTTCCGGAATATTTCCGTCGTCCACAATAAGGAGTTCAACCGCATCCCCCTCCAGCTTCTGCTGAACGGAAATGGATCGAATCAGGCGTGTCAGATCTTCAATCCGATTACGGGTGCATATGATGATGGACAATTCAGACATGCTCCATTCCCTCCTGGCTCATTCTTCCAATTGCTGGTTCTTAATAACTCAATTGTAGCTGTGCGAATAAAAGACTGTACATACCACTTTCGTATACTTTTTACATGGGTCAATATGAGCAAATACCTTGTGGAATAAGACATCTCGGAATATATAAGGCACGGCCAGGAAGGTACAAGGAGGAAATTCCATGAGGATGAGTATTACCTGTAAATGAGGGAATTCGGCACAAAAAAGAAGCGTAAGCTAATAATGCTTAACGCTTCTATAAAACGGTATAGTCCCTTTGACAGAAGGCAATCATTTCAATAATCCAGAAATAGGGTTGCGTTCACATAGCGACGGGCCATGGATAAGAAATAAGAATTCTGCACCGACACAACAGCCACCAGCAAGGTGTTACATAGGGCTTCACGCTGAGCAGGTTGGAGGTGACCCAGATCCTCCGTATACTTGGCAGCTACACGGAGCAGCATATCCTCGGTCAATACTCCGCCCAAGCCGCCCGCAGCGGCCCCTGATGGAATGTCGAACATTCCATCCTCGTTCGCATCCAGCTCCTCGAACATGGACGCATAGGCTGCGTACAGCTCCACGGGCTGCATCAGATCATCCGCATCATCGTCAGGCTGACCGAACAATAGCTGGAACAGTCTACGGATGGATTCAAAATCAAGACTGGACTTGAGGTCCTCGATAATCAGCAGCAGTGCTGCCTGATTCACCGAGTATTTCTTGCCAATTTTGGGCGCACCCAAAAATTCACGAAAGTCACGCTTGACCCAATTCTGCATTGAGGCAAGCGAGACGTGGCTATATTCCACCAGCTGTGCGAGGGAAGCGATCTCCTGTAGAGAGAAGGCTCCGTGTTTTTTACCTTTGATAATCTTGTCCAGTACCGGATGGATCTCGGTGCTTACGAACGTAGGCTGCACCCTGCCGGAGCCAAGCCTGTCCGAACGACTTTTTCTCCAGGCTGCCTGAAGCACAGTTAGGGGCGGTTGCTCGCGACGGTGATCCAGAGCAAGCAGTAAATGGGCCATATCTCGGCGTGTCAGGGTAAAAGATTCCATAGACCTTCCTCCTTTCAGAGCTCAGCTATCAACGTAGCAGGCTGTCATTTGAAGTTCATGCGAACCCATCATACGCCGCGGGAAGTGCCCTTGTAAAGAGGTTTGTAAAGGGGTGATACAAAAGAGCGCTACGGAACGAGTGAGCCCCATTCTTCCTTCTTTTCCGGCTAATTCGGCCCTTAGAAGGTTAATAGCTTTCTTTTTGACAGTTGTCATATCGATTTTAAGTTCTTACAATAAGTTCATATGAACTTAAATATATATGAAAAGGAATGAGTAAAAATCATATGGACATAGGTGTCAGTCTATTCTTATTTGCGCTATTGATTATATTGAGCGGATTTTTTGTAGCTACGGAGTTCGCAATCATCAAGGTTCGTTCCAGCCGGGTAGACCAATTGGTGGTTGAGGGACGCAAAAATGCGTTAGCACTTCAGCGGGTCGTTAGCAATCTGGATGGCTATCTGTCCGCCTGTCAGCTCGGTATTACGATCACAGCGCTGGGACTTGGCTGGCTCGGTGAACCGACCATAGTCAAACTGCTGGAGCCCTTGTTCCTCAGTCTGCACATTAACGACGAATTAGGTCATGTTCTTGCCTTTGTCATTTCTTTCGTTATCGTTACTTATCTGCACGTAGTTATTGGTGAGTTGGCGCCGAAGACGCTGGCCATCCGCAAGGCAGAGAGCGTCAGCCTGCTGACCTCGCAGCCGATTATCTGGTTCAACCGGGTTATGTATCCTTTCATTTGGCTATTGAATGGCTCGGCTAACCGTCTTGTACGTCTCTTCGGACTGCAGCCAGCCTCCGAGCATGAAGAGGCCCACTCCCAGGAGGAGATTCAGATCATTCTGTCGGAGAGTGTTGAGAGTGGCAAGATCAACAATACGGAATACGGATATGTGAATCGTATCTTTGCTTTTGACGAGACGGTTGCCAAAGAAATCATGGTCCCTCGTACCGACATGGTCGTGCTGTATACGACCCGTTCGCTTCAGGAGAACATGCAGACGATACAGGAAGAACAATACACCCGTTTTCCAGTCGCTACAGACAGTAAAGACCAGATCATCGGGATGATTAATACGAAGCAACTGTTCCTAGAGCATAACAAGAATCCCGAAGTGGAATTCCAGTCCCTGATTCAGCCCATTCTGACGGTGCCTGAGGTCATTCCGGTCAATGACCTGCTCAAGCGCATGCAGAAGCAGCAGGTCCACATCGCCTTGCTGGTAGACGAATACGGCGGTACCTCCGGACTGATTACTATTGAGGATATCATTGAGGAGATCGTTGGCGAGATTCGGGATGAATTCGATACGGATGAACGCAGGGAAGTCGAGCCACTGTCCGAGAACAGCTATCTCGTGGATGGCAAGGTGATTCTGTCCGATCTGAGTGACCTAACGGGTCTGGATCTGGAGGACGAAGAAGTGGATACTGTGGGCGGCTGGGTATACAGCCGTGTGCCTGAGCCAAGAATAGGCAAAGAGTTCACTGAAGACAATGTCCGGGTAATCATTCGTGAGATGGGCAAGAACCGGGTACGTCGCGTCGAGATTATCATCGAGAAGGCTGCAGAAGCAGCAGAAGAGCAGCCCACAGATTAAACATTCCTTAGTGCCATGCGGTTCTTGAGTCCTGATTCTTGCACCTACAGATTGCGGACTTTACTTCCCCTCATACAACTGTATACAATAATGGACAGGGCAATGGGTCTTACCCGTTGCCCTCTATATATGTCTAGGAGGAGACTTGAGCACATGGACTTTATATCTGCAATCATATTGGGAATCATTGAAGGCCTGACGGAATTTCTACCTGTCTCGTCGACGGGTCACATGATTTTGACCTCGCATCTGTTGAATCTGAATACGGATAGTGAGGCGGTCAAGACCTTCGAGGTCATCGTTCAGTTAGGCGCTGTACTCGCTGTCGTGGTGCTGTACTGGGATAAGTTCCTCAGTCTGTTCGATTTCAGACAGCGGACCCGCAACTCCCTACAGCCAAGGCTCAATCTGCTCCATATCATCATAGCGATGATTCCGGCATGTCTTCTGGCTGTATTGCTCCGCGACTTCATCAAGACCTATCTATTCGGACCTCAGACCGTCGTGTATAGTCTCGTGGCTGGCGGTATACTGATGATTATTGCAGAGAAATTCCATCCCAAGGCTACCGCGGAGACCCTTGATGACATCACATACAAGCAGGCCTTTGTTATCGGCATGTTCCAGATTCTGGCCCTCTGGCCCGGCTTCTCTCGCTCCGGCTCCACCATTTCTGGCGGTCTGCTCGCCCGAGTAAGCCATACTGCTGCGGCAGAGTTTACATTTCTGGTATCTGTGCCGATCATGATCGGGGCAACGGGTGTCGATTTGCTGGGAAGTATGGAACACTTATCCATGTCTGATTTCCCGATCTTTGCAGCAGGCTTTATTGCCGCCTTCATCGTGGCCATGCTTGCGATCAAGACATTCCTGGGCTTGCTCAAACGTTTGAGTCTGACTGTATTTGCCGTATATCGTTTTGTACTTGCAGCGGTGTTCTTCTTCATCATTCTGTAAGAGAAATAGAGAATATTGGCTTGCCTAAATCCATAGCTTCCCAACATAAGAAAAATTTCTATCGACGTACTTTCACAGAAGACAGACCGCCTTTAGCTGAAGTTTTTCTTGCGATAATCGAATTGTTCAGCTCCGCTGAAAACTTGTAAATTCTATTATCTAAAAAAAGACTCCAGCCTGGAGCGCACGATGGTAGAGGTCAGCCCTGACTACGTATCATCGTGACAGCTCCCCCACAATATGTGGTGCGGAGTCTTTTTTGTATGAGAATGACTGCATGTACATGCTATCCCGGCATTGTCCTCATCTGAAGCTCTTCGCTTAACAGAGTCTGAGCACGCCTAGACTGTACAGCTTTCTTACTGCTTGGACTCCATAGTCTCCAGATATTCCGAGACCTGGGTTGGTGTCTTCGCATATTTGCTATGCAGATGGGCCAGCTTCTCCCCACCCTTGAATACAAGTAGACTTGGAATCCCGCGTACCTGATTGACCTCCGCAACGGGCAAGAGCTGCTCGGCATCCAGCGCATAGAATTCTTTATCTGGGTGCTGCTCGATTATTCCTCCCATGAATTTGTCCAAAGTCTTGCAATCAGGGCACCAGCTCGCATCAAATTTGATGACGGTCAATACGTCCCGTCCAATAAGCTCTTCATATTGCTGTTGTGTCGTAATTCGTTCCATGTCTATCGTCCTCTCGATCTTCGTATAGTTTGGTTCCGTATATTTTGATGACAACCTTCAGGAATCTTAGCAAACGATTAGTACCTTGACCAGATCAAAAGTGAGTAGAGAGCCGCTGCAAACGGGGAGCCCTGTCGACCGCTGTTAAGCTTGTTGTTCTTCGATCTAGATGGATAGCAGTTGAACAGCAAGCTTAAGGCGAGCACTTCGTTTCTCTAGGGCTTCCCCGCTTTCCGCTAACCAGCGTACTCTACAGATCATTCAAATCCGAACCATATTCGGTCAAGTTACTCGTCAGTTCAACGATGCTGACTGTACGTATTAGCTCTGGTAATATCACGCAGACGACTGAGCTCCTGTGGAGACAGAGGCGGTACGGCAGAGGCCCCGACGTTGTGTTCGACCTGCGTCGGTAGACTCGCCCCACATACAACCGCTGCCACAGCCGGGTGCGCCAGACTATACCGAATAGCGGTCTGCTCCATGCTGCGCTCCATTCCTTTTACTGTATTCAATTCGTCACGAATGTCAATCAATTCGCTCTCATTGTAATCCAGGTAGCCTTTTGTTGCTTTTGTACGCCCATCCTCAGCCAGTACACCGCCTGCCACAGGCCCACGGGCAATCAGACTGATCTGATGCTGCTCCAGCAGCGGCAGGACCTCCTCCTCCGCTCTACGATCCAGCAGGCTATACTGGTTCATGACGCTGACTATATTGGACCGCTTGACATATTCCCGAATGACATTAGGACGAATAGAGGAGATACCGTAATAACGAATCACGCCCTCCTTGACCAGCTGTTCAAATGCCTCGATCGTCTCATCAATCGGGTCCTCCATAGTACCACCATGCAGCTGATACAGGTCAATATAATCTGTCCCAAGACGACGCAGGCTCTCTTTTACCGCGGATAAAATGTGAGCCTTCGATGGGTCCCAGCTCCATCCTTCCTTCCCCGGAATCCGACGATTGCCCACTTTGGTAGCCAAAATGACATCTTGACGACGCCCTTTAATCGCTTGTCCGACAATCTCTTCATTGCGTCCGTTATCATAGAGATCGGCTGTATCCAGCAGATTAACGCCTCTGTCCAGAGCTTCATGAATGATGAATACGCCCTGCTTCTCATCGGTTCCAATGGACATGCAACCGAGTCCGATTTCGCCAATCCGCAGCTCGGACCGCCCCAATTGGTTCTTATTCATATCGGTAACGCCTCCCTCTCCTTAATTGACCTGTAACTATACTAGCTATAATCAATATAATGGTACCGCAAGACCAAGGGCTCCTTCAAGTCGAATCCGGGATTATGTACAGCCTAATACCTTGACCACATTAAATGTGAGGTAGAGTCGCTCAGATATACAACAAAGAAGCCTCCTGTCTCTAATAGAGAACAGAAGACTTCTTCATATGATGAATACACGGCTGATGTCTTCGCTATCCTGTTATAGAACACTAAGGACACATCGCCAAGCAATTCAATCCAAGTATCGCCCACTTTGGGGTATCCCTAGCCTAGGATAATGTAGACAGCATTAGCTAGGCGGCGTTAGTCAGTGATATTGGTCAGTGATATAGTCAGTTGACATTAGCCTACTTGCCCATTCATTCCCTCAAGCAGCCAGGCCACCGCTGAAGGAAACTGCTTCACGAAGGCTTCGTGGCCGTGTACTGCATCAGGTATGATCTCCAATTGAGTATCCCCCGTAGAGGCTCCACGCTGCAGCAATACATCATGCGCTGCTAGTGTAAGAGATAGCATATCCTTCTGGATCGTATGCTTGCCCTCGCCTTCCCGGCTCCCTACGGACATGTAGTAACGCCCATCATTACCTGACCATGTCTCTGATCGCATGAAATCCACGAAGCCAGGATACCAATAGGAGCCGGACAAGGTCGCCGCATGACCAAATATTTCAGGATGTCGATAGACAGCATACATGGAGACAAGCCCACCTAATGAAGCCCCCATTATACCCGTATGTCTTGGACCCGTCATCACAGGATAGCGAGCCTCAATATAGGGGCGTACATACCCCGTTATAAAAGATAAGTACCGATTAGCCTTCCCGCCGAATGCCGGCCTGCCCTCAGCCAGTGCTGGACTGTGCCATGGTGAATATTCATCTAGACGGTTGAGGGGCTGTATCCCTACCATGATCAGGTGAGGTAGCTGTCCCTCTCTATACTGCTGCCCAAGAGATCCCAGACCATCTGGGAGCAAGGTACCTCCGTCTTGAACATACAATACCGGAGCAGACTGCTGACCATTCAGACAAGTCGGCGGTGCATATACAGCAACTGAGTAATCTCCGATCCGGTGATGTATGAGCATATATCTCCCCTCTTTTAGAAAGCTTTGTTAATTCACGGATCATTTCGGACACGGAGAGCAATCCGCCGCCGGACAATTACCAATAGTTCGGGTCCAGATACGTGATATGACCGTTCTTGAGTGCATTCGTTCCTCTGACCAGATCATTCTTAACGGTGACTGGGCTAATTTGCGCATCAATTGCTATATGATCAATCCGCATATACTCATGCTCGCTCCGGCAATAATAATGCTAATCAAGGGTGGCACACGGCTAATCATCTGCGCCTGAGCCTGCTCGTCCGTCGAGCTAAATAGATCTTGAGAGTTACATCATGCACGCCAATGAATACAGAAGCAAACGACAGCAACAATAATACAGCAACCAAATGACGCTGCTTAAACATGCGTAATACACGATACTTTCCAAGCCATCGGAGTCACAGCAGATTTCCTGTGTTACTTACTCCCTCGGAATTGCGTATACCGATAATGATAATCATTATCGGTATACAATCCTTTGAACTATTATAGCAATCTGAATTGTACTGTCAATGAAGCTTGTAGCTTATAGCATGAAAATTAACTTCTTTTATTTAGTATGTTCAACATATTGACAAAAGTTTAATTATGTTTTATCTTTAAATTAAGATATCCGAAATTGATGATTCTCTAGTTCCTATACCACTCTATTTGGAGGAATCTATTATGAAATTATTAGGTCTGCATCACGTTTCCGCCCTGACAGCATCAGCCCCCAAGAACTATCAGTTCTACACTGAGATTATGGGGATGCGATTGATCAAAAAGACAGTTAACCAAGACGATGTGCGTGTATATCATTTGTTCTATGGGGATGAGGAGGGTAATGCCGGTACAGAGGTGACCTTCTTCGAAATTCCGAACGCGGGACAGACCCGTCGCGGCAACAACAGCATCTCTTCTCTCTCGCTGCGTGTACCGAATGACGAGGCTCTTAATTACTGGAAAGACCGCTTCGACAAGTACGATGTCTCTCATGAAGAGATCACAGAGCAAGCCGGTCATCGTATCCTTAGATTCGAGGATTTTGAAGGGCAGCGCTTCTTCCTGATCTCGGATGAGCATAACCAAGGTGTGCCAGCTGGCAAGCCATGGAAGCATAGCCCCGTTCCAGCAGAGCATGCGATCATTGGCCTTGGTCCCGTTCAGCTGACCGTTCCTAATGAAGAGCAGACTGCCTGGATGCTGACAGATATTATGGGGATGCGCCGAAAAGGCACCTATCCTTCCACAATTGCAGGGCAGCCCGACATTGTCATCTATGACATGGCCGAGGGTGGCAACGGTGCGGAGATCCATTTGGAGGTGAGAACCGATCTGCCTGCAGAGCGACTTGGCCGAGGAGGCGTCCATCACGTGGCCTTCCGTGTCGCTGACGAGGAGGAACTGCGGACGTGGGTCGAGCACATTCGCAACTCTAAGATCGGCAGCTCCGGCTTCGTAGATCGCTTCTACTTCCGGTCCCTGTATTTCCGTGAACCGAATGGCATTCTGTTCGAGCTGGCTACTGACGGTCCAGGTTTTGCCACGGATGAGGATCTGGAGCATCTGGGAGAATCCCTGTCACTACCTCCATTCCTGGAAGAGAAGCGGGCTGACATTGAGGCTCACCTCAAGCCGCTTGATACGAAGCCTCACTCCTGAGGTATTCATTTCTAGGGAAAATGTCATTAATCAATAATCTCTTCTCTTAGAGAACAAAAACAAGCTTCCAGCACTCCCGATTCGGGATACTATGCTGGAAGCTTTGCTTTTATTCAAGTTCCCAGGCACGCCAGCCCTTGCTCATTATTGAGCCAGCTTCATAATCTCATTCATCATGGGCACTGTATCCAGACCATCACGGTTCCCGAGCAGAATGACGGTCAGTCCCGTACCCGTGTCCCTCATCATTCCCGTCTTATAACCGGTACCACTTCCATTATGATAGATCGTCATCCCTGGCCCATGCTCGTTATTGCGAATTAACAGACCATATCCATAATTCTTGATGGAATAAGAGCTCAGCATCTTCGCCAGTGAATCCATACTCAGCAGCTGCTCGAACCCCTGTGCACTATTCCATAGCAGCAGATCATCCACGGTAGAGTACAGCGTTCCGGTTCCTGATACAGAGACATAGTATGGAGCCTCTGCCATCTGCTTCTTCACATAGGTATGCCCTTTGATTGTAGGGGTCGAGCGTGAGGCTTCCCCCGTATGGTCCATTCCGAGCGGACTCAGTACATGGCTCTTCATATAGCTGCCATAGCTCTGCCCGCTGGCTTTCTCGATGATATAGGCCATGATGACATACCCGCAATTGCTATAATTGAATATCGTCCCAGGTTCCCATTGCAGTGTCATCCCTTTGATCTGATTAACCGTGCTCTCCAGAGTCATACCCTCCGTGCGAGGGAAATTCGCCGGCAAGCCCGCCGTATGGCTAAGCAGCATATGTACCGTCATTTTGTCTCCCTGCGGAAATCCAGGAATGAATCGCGACACGGTATCGTCCAGCGACAGCTTGCCTTCCTCTACCAGCTTCAAGGCAGCTACAGCAGTGAAGGATTTGGATAATGAAGCGATTCGGCTTGGCATATCAGGACGATTGAATGTGCCTCCACCCGCCGGGCCATACCCTTTGCGCAGCAGAACTTGTCCGTCCTTCGCCACCAATGCCATGCCGGAATATCCCTGCTTCAGCAAATAAGCATCGACACGGGATATGCTGCTATCCCGAATGGTCTCAGTATCTGTATCTATGGCAATCTGCGTACCTGCCGAGCTCTTCGTGGGGATAACCGTTGCTCGTAGTGGCTCAGTAATTCCGCGCAGCGGCAGCGTAAGCGTCCCCCGTACATAAATCAGGGGAGAGGCCTGCTTCCAGGCATATCCGTTCACATTTACAATGTTCGAGCCCAATGTATACGTAATGGTGTCTCCATTTCTGGTTACGATCGCGCTATTCGCAGCCGCATTCCAGCGCACTTGAGCGCCCAAGGATGCTGCTGCATCCCGAAGTGGTACATAAGTCGTGCCATAGGCAATATACGGAGCAGTAGACCATTGTGTCTTGGTCCCATCCACGGTGATGCTGATCGTATTGGGGCTGGCCTGCACTGTAAGACGTCCGTCACTGAACAATGTTAGACACATCAGAAAAAGCGTCAACCATTTGCAGGATGTCATAAATTTCTGGCTGGGAGGCGAGAGATATCTGTTGAACAACATTGCATTCCTCCGATAATTATAAATCTTGAGCTATACTCCACATACACTAAGTGTAGACGAGACCCCTATGGCAATAGTTGCGATAAATGCCGAAATTTGCAGAAAATTGACTATCAGATCAGGATTTCCTCCTGCTGTATACGCATACGACAATACAACAAATAGAGCCCGCTGTTCACGGGCTCTAGGCTCTATCTAGGAACTACATTAAAATATAATCTTCATCATTCTGACAATCAGACTTCATCATTCTGACTTCATTTATCAGAGATTATGAAGTCGAATCAGAACACCACTTCAACTATACTCCACGCTGTGCAACTAAGCCCGATGCAGTCGATGGGCAGCATGCAGCGTCGGTCCCACGAATTCATTCAACCGGAAGCCGCCAGCAATGGCCTGAGTGATAAAATCCTTCGCTTGCTCCACTGCCTTGGGCACTGTCAGCCCTTGGGCCAGACCCGCGGTTACTGCAGCAGAAGAGGTGCAGCCTGCTCCATGTGTAAAGTGAGTCTCTACCGCAGCTGTCTCGAACCAATGGAACTCCTTACCATCATATAGCAGGTCCATAGCCTGTCCTGCTTTCACTTTGCCGCGATCCTTAATCAGGACGTGCTTGGCTCCGCGCTCATGGATAATCGCAGCAGCTTGCTGCATCTGCTCCACAGTACGAATTGGGCCTGTCTTGGCCAATTGAGAGGCCTCGAACAGATTCGGAGTAACCAGATCCGCGCCTGGAATGAGAAGCTCCAGCATCGCCTCTGTATTCTCTGGCTGCAGCACCTCATCTGTGCCCTTGCACACCATAACCGGGTCAATGACCACACGCTGTGGATTATGCTTGTTCAGATAACGCGCTACCAGCTCGATGATCTCCACAGACCCCAGCATGCCTGTCTTCATGGCATCAAAGCCGATCCCATCCAGAACCGTCTTGAGCTGCGATTCGACGACATCCAGTGCTACTGGATATACTTGGTGATTCCAGGTTCCTGGCTCCATCGCTACGATCGTCGTTAATACTGTCATACCATATACGCCAAGCTCCTGAAATGTCTTCAGGTCAGCCTGAATGCCTGCGCCTCCGCTAGTATCGGAGCCAGCAATTGTTAGTGTTTTGGGAATACTCATAGTCCATGCTCTCCTTCAATAATGTGCTGCGTACATCTTAATTTATTTATCCTAATCCTCGCACGCCATCTTGTCAAACAAGCCCGGGAAGTCCAGGCTCTAAAATAGACTCCTGCTGAATTCCATCCTGATGAAAGCTGAATATAATGCTTTTGAAATTAAGCTCATGCTCATGATGCCGAGGCAAAAGCTTAATTATACAAGGCAAAGGAGGATTTACCATGGGAGCTGAGTTGGAACGCGGTAACTATCCAGGTGTACCTTTCACATCCACTGGGGCCATTCTGGTTCTCTTCATTCTGTTGGTTATCATCTCTAAGGCGTTCTTGATCTAACACGAAGCTAACCGTTAGAATCATGGAACGCACGTTACTAATCAGGATCGCACATATTCATCTCTAATCAGGTATAAGGGGGTGTACACATGAGCGAAGAAAGAGGCGCTTACTGCGGAGGAGCATGGACTTCTACAGGTGTCATTCTGGTTCTCTTCATCCTGCTGGTTATCATTAGCCGCACATTCTGGGTATAATTCCTGATTGACCGGTTGGGTACTGCCCCATTCACACAGATTACCGCTCTTACTGGTGTTCGCGTATAGCACCGGTAAGAGCGGTATCTGTGTGATTATAGATTGGAATACAAATGTGATTATGAATGTAAGTCCGCGCTCAACAGATCAATTACTACCTGAGTTCGTCTTCCGAACGGCCTGCAAGGACGGGCTGTTCCCGAAACGCTTGCGTTCAGTCCGCTCCATCTGGACAATCTGGCCCTCGTGTACGGTAATATGCAATGAACCGAACTCCATGTCATTTAGCTGCTCCGCAATACGGTTCAACCACACGCTATCTACCTTCAGCGCTTTTGCCACACGGATTCCTCCTTGGGCCGGGAGCATGCCCGACAAGATCACTACGTTATTTAAGCCGATAACCATTCATGATGTCATGACTGCCACATTCTAATTAACACAACTCCAATTTGTATACTTGGATATAATTTATCATGACCACCAACCCCTGTCAACGCTCAGGGTCGGGGAAGTCTGCTGCTCAGCCAGCTCTTCACGATGAGTGTCGCCAGTGCAAGTAGTAGTAGTAAGGAAGCCACAGCAAACGAGGCTGAGAACTGGTATTCGTTATACAATATCTCGACATGTAACGGCAACGTATTGGTCTCACCGCGAATATGCCCGGATACTACGGACACCGCACCGAACTCCCCCATCGCTCTTGCATTACACAGAATGATACCATACAGAAGTCCCCACTTGATATTGGGTAAGGTTACCTGCCAGAATACTCGCCAGCCCTTGGCGCCGAGTGTAATTGCCGCTTCTTCCTCCTGCGTCCCCTGGTCCTCCATCAGAGGAATTAGCTCTCGGGCTACGAAGGGAAATGTGATGAAGAGCGTCGCCAGCACAATGCCCGGTACAGCAAAAATAATCTTGATATCATGCTCCTGCAGCCAAGGCCCAAGCCAGCCCTGTGCCCCGAAGACCAGCACGTACATCAGTCCCCCAACTACGGGCGAGACAGCGAATGGCAGATCTACCAGCGTGACGAGGATACTTTTACCCCGAAATTGAAACTTCGTGAGCAGCCATGCAGCCGCTACACCAAATATTGTATTCAGCGGGACGGTGATAAGCGCTACCAGCAGGGTCAAGCGCAGGGCAGACAGCGCATCTGCATCAGTCAGCGCTTCCACGTAGACACCCCAGCCTTGCTTGAGTGCCTGAGTAAGCACGACGATCAGAGGCAGAATCAGCAGCCAGCTCAGAAGCAATGCAGCAGATAGAATCAGTATCCATTTGACCCATGGAGTCTCATCCACCGCACGATTCGGTCGTGGACGCTTCGTTGATGGACGAGCTATAGCTAACCCATTCACCGCTTCCTCCTGTACCATGTAATTCCCCCCCACACACTCTTGTAAGACGATATTCGTTCAATAAATCTGCTCATGTTCATGATCGCGTACATCGCTGCTCACGCTATCCCATACTTCTTCGTCTTGTCCAGCGCTGTAATGTATTGATAAGCAGCAGCAAGGCGAAGGAAATGGCGAGTAGCATAATGGCTACAGCCGTAGCTCCGGCATAATCATACTGCTCCAGCTTGGTTACGATTAGCAGAGGCGCAATCTCCGTCTTCATTGGCATATTGCCAGAGATAAAGACAACGGAGCCGTATTCCCCGATTCCCCGGGCGAAGGCCAGCGAGAAGCCAGTGAGAAGTGGTGGAACAAGCTGAGGCAGCAGGACGGACCAGAAGGTCCGCCACCGCCCGGCCCCAAGAGTAGCGGCCGCCTCCTCCACATCGCGATCCAGCTCCTCCAGCACCGGCTGCACCGTCCTTACGACGAATGGAATGCCAATGAACATGAGTGCCAGCGTAATGCCTGTACGGGAGAAAGCAAGGTTCCAGCCCAAGGGCTGAAGGAGGCTGCCTAACCATCCGTTCGGCGAATACATCGCCGTTAATGCCACACCTGCGACGGCAGTCGGCAGCGCAAACGGGAGATCGATAACAGCATCGAACAGCCTTTTCCCCGGAAATTCGTATCGTACCAGTACCCAGGCTACCAGCAGCCCTATAAAGATATTTATAAAGGCTGCCAGCGCAGCACACAGAAAGCTTACTTTATAGGAAGCAACCACTCGTGGATCTGTAGCAGCCTCCCAGAAGCCTGACCATGTGAGCCCCGTTGAATTCAGCAATAGCGCTGACAAGGGCAGCAGCACAACCAGACTGAGATACAGCATACTGTATCCCATGGTTAGTCCAAAGCCAGGAAGTACTTGCCGCCTCTTGGGCTGTGCATAGGCCACGTGATCACTCCTCTCTTCTCTGCTGCTATAGTCGCCAGCTTATTGGGGAACATAGATCTTGTCAAAGACACCGCCATCCTTGAAATGCTTCTCTTGTGTCTCTATCCACGTACCAAATACATCTCCAAGCTTGATCAGCTTCAGCTCAGGGAATTGCTCCTTATAATTGGCAGCCACACTATCCAGTGTAGGGCGATAGTAATGTTCGGCAGCGATGCGCTGTCCTTCCTCGCTGTACAGGTACTCCAGATAGGCTTCTGCGGTCCCGCGCGTTCCCTTCTTGTCTACCACTTTATCGACAATCGCTACAGGCGGCTCTGCCAGAATACTGATGGACGGATACACAATATCGAACTTGTCCTCACCCAGCTCCTTCACGCTAAGCAGCGCCTCATTCTCCCAGGCAATCAACACGTCCCCAATCCCCCGCTCTACGAAGGTCGTGGTCGCTCCGCGAGCGCCACTATCCAGTACAGGTACATGCTTGAAGAGCTCTGAGACGAAGGCCTCGGCCGCAGCTTCATCATTGTTATTCTTCTCAAGGGCATATGCCCACGCAGCAAGATAGTTCCAGCGTGCTCCACCAGAGGTCTTGGGATTCGGAGTAATGACCTGGATATCACCTTTGATCAGATCATCCCAGTCCTTCACGCCTTTCGGGTTCCCCTTGCGCACGAGCAGCACGATTGTAGAGGTATATGGAGAGCTATTATGCTCGAATTGACTCTGCCAGTCAGGCTCAATCAGCCCCTTCTCCTGCAGTGCATCAATATCGTAGCCTAGTGCCAAAGTGACTACATCAGCCTCCAGCCCATCCAGCACGGAGCGACTCTGCTTGCCGGAGCCACCATGGGATTGCTTGATCGTTACCTTTTGCCCAGACTCCTGCTCCCAATGTGCAGCAAATGCCTTGTTATACTCGTCATACAGCTCCCTCGTCGGATCATAGGATACGTTCAGCAGCTCGACTTCCTTGGGCGGTGAGGAACCATCGGTCTGTTCACCAGATTGTGCTCCACTCTGGGCGTTGTTGCCACCGCATCCAGCTAGCAGCACCGCCAATGCCAGCATTGCAATTCCAGTCTGTAGGACACACTTACCTCTTTGTCTCATCTTCATATCCCCCTAAGCTTGTATTTTGTATGTTGAACTTGGAATGTATCAGATCAGATGTGCATAAAAAAAACGGAGGAATCCCTTGATGGCAGCAGGGTCTGACTGGTCATGAACCATGTCTGCTCGCTGCATAGCAAGGAGTTCCTCCGTCGGTACGGTGAGAACAATATTGTATTATACCTACCTGTTTAGTGAGTTATATACTCATAATAGCCATTGCCACATCTTCTGTCAAAGGTTTTTTGCATTTTGAACAGAAGATTCTGGCATGACTATTTAACAACTACTTATCATCAACTACTTATCAACTTCTTATCAACTACGTTTCACTCAGTGCTGCTGGCATTGCGTGTACATAAATGTGACAAGGCATCAGATCAGCTGCCGGATACTGGCCTCCAGCTCGGCTACTGGAAGCGGTCTGCTGAACAGGAAGCCCTGTGCAATATGACAGCCATTCTGTCGTAAGAAGTCCAACTGCTGCCGATTCTCCACTCCTTCGGCCACAACGGACAGATTGAAATCAATGGCCATACTGAGCATGGATCTAAGCAGCTTGGCATCATTATCATTCTCCGCGCAGTCCTCTACGAAGGAGCGATCGATTTTTAAGGTATCTATCGGAAATTGCTTAAGATATGTAAGCGAGCTGTAGCCTTTTCCAAAATCGTCAATGGCGATACGTACACCATCCTGCTTGATCTTCTGAAGAGTGCCTAGCGCATCCTCCGTATTCAGCATAATATTCTCCGTAATCTCCAGCTCCAGATACTCGGGTGCCAGTTGGCTCTCCTTCAACGTCTTTCTGACCGTCTCGGCCAGATCTGGATTGTTGAACTGTCGAGGAGAGAGATTGACCGACATGACAAGCGGCTTGTAGCCCTTCTCCTGCCAGGCCTTATTCTGGGCACATGCCGTCATGAGCGTCCAGTGACCAATGGAGATGATCAGTCCCGTATCCTCCGCGAGTGGAATGAATTGATCCGGAGGGATCATTCCCCGCTCAGGGTGATTCCAGCGTATTAGCGCCTCCACTCCCATCATGCGACCTGTGCGGATATCCATCTTCGGCTGGTAATACAGCTCTAGCTGCTCCTTGAAGATAGCCTTGCGCAGTTCACCCTCCAGTACGAGAGAGGAGCGTGTGTCCATTTTACTCTGATACAATTGATAGCCGTTCTTGCCCAGCTTCTTGGCCACCCGCATCGCTGTCTCTGCACGATTCCATAGCACCTCAGGGTTCTCCCCATGCAGCGGATAGACGCTGATCCCAATACTAAACGTAATGACAATCTCCATCTCAGCCACGAGAATAGGCTGCTGGAACCGCTCCATGATACGCTCCGCAATCTGCTTGGCCTTGGTCAGATTAACCTGGTGCAGGATAATGGTGAACTGATCCCCCTCCGAACGAAAGACCACGTCGTATTCCCTTATATTCGCCGAGATCAAGCGGGCCACGTACACCATGATGGCGTCACCGTGATCATAGCCCAGGTAGTCATTCAGCACCTTGAAGCGGTCAATATCCATGACCAGCAGCGCAAAGGTATTCTCCTTCGGCTTGCTTCGACTCACCAGCTTGCTAAGGTGCTTGTTCATCTGCTTCTGATTCGGCAATCCGGTCAGGCTATCATAGAAGACCATCTGATTGATCTGCTGCTCCGCCTGCTTGAGTGCCGTCACGTCTTTCAGATAGATCGATGTCTCACTATAAAAGGGAACAAGCCGAGCATTGAACCAGCTGTTGCGATCCTGTACGTAATATTCTATAGTCGTATTCTCTCGCTTGCCGAGTGCTTCCTGAAAGGCTTGCGACACTTCATCTGGGATGTGATCGACCACCATAAGACCTAGTGCATTTCTGCGCGACATGCCCATCATGCGTTCCGCTGCATGGTTCCAGTAGATGATTCTTCCATCCTGATCTAACCGTATGTACCCATCTGTGATGTTCTCCAGCACATGCTCCATTTGTGCGAACTGCTTCTCGGTCAGCCAGCAAAAATGACTGGGACTCTGCAAAAGTGAATCTTCGTCCTGCTCTGCTGCGCATGAATGGTCCTTATTACCAATTTCCCGACACAGCAACATAGCTCCGTTGTTATCACCCGAATGAGGAATCATTGTTAGCTGAAGTGGAAGTTCTTCTCCAGTAAAATGTGTGAGCCGTGTCTCCCACTGCAATGATTGGTCCCATCCCGCAATATCGAAGAAGCTCTGTATGGATTGGCCAATATAGTACTCTGCATCGTATCCGGTCATTCTGACCATCGAGGCATTTACCGCAGTAATGATGCCCTTGTGATCCAGAGATAGTGCCGGATCTGTAATGCAATGAATGAGCAAAATCTCATCTCCGCTGTAAGAGTCCAATGAGCCTCAACCTCCATCTAAAAATATGATCTGTAATACAGCATATGCCATCCATCGATTCTGCGCCTTCTCCAACGCTACACATTTCGACAAAGAATCTGTTATTTCTTATTATCGGCAAAAACTGTACTTTTTCCAAGATCAAAACTTGCACCATCTGACAATATATATGCATTTCATTGCGTATTGACGAATTTTGTCCGATTATGCAAGTCTTTAGATGGACAAATAAAGGTCGGGCAAGGATTGTCATTGATAGAGAAGTCCTATAGAATATGTGCATCAGTAACGGAAATGGAGGAACCATTGTTGAACTTTAATCAGCAGATTGAACGTACCAATACGGCTTCCCAAAAGTGGGATAACCTGCTCGAGGTATTCCAATCCACCGAAGTATTGCCTCTATGGGTAGCAGATATGGATTTCGCCGTGCCACCAGCCGTCAAGGAGGCACTATCACAGCGTGTAGAGCATGGTGTATTCGGTTACTCTACCTTTACTCCAGCTTATTACGATGCCATCATACAATGGATGCAGACCCGTCACCAATGGGCAGTTGAAAAGGAATGGATTCAGTTCGTTCCTGGTGTAGTACCGGCACTGAACTTCATTGTCCAGACCTTCACTGAGCCCGGTGATCAGATCGTGATCCAGACCCCGGTGTATCCGCCGTTCTATAAGGTCGTGCTGAACCACAAGCGCAAGCTGGTGAGGAACCCGCTTGTTCGTGATGAGGATGGCACCTATCGGATGGATTATGAGGATCTGGAGCGGAAGTTCGCTGAAGGAAAGATACGCATGATGATTCTGTGCAGTCCGCATAATCCGGTAGGCCGGGTGTGGACCAAGACTGAGCTTACCCGTCTGGCAGAGCTATGCGAGAAGTGGAAGGTCATGCTTGTATCGGATGAGATCCATGCCGATATGATCTTCGAGCAAGGGGCGCATACGCCATTCACCACGCTGTCTGATTACGCCCAGCAGCATTGTATCGTCTGTACGTCGCCAAGCAAGACCTTCAACATGGCCGGATTCCAGACTGCCAATATGATTATCCCGAATCCCGAGCTCAAGAGTCGAATTCTGAAGACATTGCAGCTGTACAGCTTGCAGGAAATAACCCCGCTGGGACTTGTCGCTACACAGGCTGCCTACGCTGAGGGAGGGCCTTGGCTGGACGCACTGCTTGACCATGTGCGGGATAACATGAGCTACGTCAGAGAATTCTGTAAGCATCACTTACCAGAAATACAAGTAAACGATCCCGAGGGCACATATCTGCTATGGATGGACTTCAGACAGCTAGGGATGCCAGATGATGAGCTGTTCCAGTTCCTCGTTCAGGAGGCGCGTCTCGGACTGAATGCAGGAGTATCCTTCGGCAAAGAGGGACAAGGCTTCATGCGGATGAACATGGCCTGTACCCGTCAGACACTGGAGGAAGCCATGCACAGACTGCAGACTGCCGTTCTTAACTGGCGTGCAAGCCGCCGATAAGCTGTCATGGGCATGAAGAGTGCTTCCTCGGAAGCACGAACTCACATGATAACTATATGCAAACAGAAGAAGCCGTCCCTATATACTCAGGGGTGGCTTCTTCTGTTTGTGTATTTGATTGTGTATGTGACAGTCGGACTCTTAGTCTGTCATGGGTGTGGTCTGCCATGTGTATAGTCTGTCATGGGTGTAGTCTGTCGTGTACTGACATCAATCCGCAAATTGGTAAGTCCATAATCTCTCCCAGCCATAGCGAGTGTTCAGCTCTTGCTCTGTCAGGGTCTTCGTACCCATAAGCTCGGCAGCCTGAAATTGGGAACGATGCGCTCGGATCGAAGCCACCTTCTGTTGCAAATACGCTCTGACATCATATTCCACATCCGGCTTGCCTAGCACCTGCTCACAATCTCTGGAGAAAGCCAGGCATTGCACTGTTGGTCTGGATTCAGCCGACATACGGGCGATCGTACGAATGACCGCAGCCCCTGTAGCATCATGGTCTGGATGCACACTGTATCCCGGATAGAACGTGAACACCAGCTCGGGTGTCAATTCTTCCAGCAATTCGCTGATGACCCGATCCAAATACGGCTGATCCTCAAATTCAATCGTTTTATCATGAAATCCGAGCATACGCAGATCCTGAATACCAATCGCATCACAGGACTCCTGCAGCTCCTGCTTGCGAATCTTCGGCAGCGTCACCCGGTTCGCAAATGGTGGAATCCCCATATTACGTCCCATTTCGCCCAGTGTCAGGCAGGCATAGGTCACTTCATACCCTTGCTGGATATACGAAGCGAGTGTGCCAGACAGACCAAACGCCTCATCATCAGGATGGGGTAAAATTACAAGAATGCGTTGTGTCAACTATCTCATCTCCTTCCACATCAGAACGGCTCCCGGCTCAACTGGAGGGCTACGATTAATTTTCCCTGTGCATCATGCCCAGCCAGGATCAGACGCTCTCCGTCCTCTTCATCCCAATGGGTCAGTCCCTCGGCATAGACCCAGCCTTCCTCTGTCTTCAAGCCCACACGGAACGGATGCTGGCCCGAGATGGACCCATGGGAATACCGGATACGGGCATTGGAAATAAAGTTACCCGCAGGATGACGGGAGCTATCCAGATGAGAGGCATAGGCTCCAGTGGTCAGTTCAAGGTGAAGATACACCTTCTCTTCCCTTAAGGCATCAAGCCTATGCTGTACTTCTATTTGATCAATAAGCTGCATATATGAAACCTCCATGTCATTCACCCAACAAAGATGCAATGTTTTGAGCAATTAAATTTGTACCATGCTAATACTATATCACAGCCACCGCATAGAATTGTACATTCTCCAATATAAAACAAAAAGAAGCGCCATCGTCTCCGATCCGCTTCTTGTGCTTTATTCGCTGTAGCTTCTCCTGCTTGCCTGGCAGTACCCGTACATGCTGGGAAATGACACCATAATCCTCATTGGTCCGGCGATCATGGGCACTGCTTCTGCGGCCTGCCCTTTCTGCCTTGCGTATTGCCTTCTGTGCCTGTGATCTAGCCATGGTAGATATCTCACTCCTTCATTATAATCTCATCCATTATAACATAATTGTAGTATTCCTTATTATTCTGGGACAGGGCTGAAGGATTGATCATAATCTGTAAAACCCAACTGGACTTATGCCGATATATTATATGGCAGGTCTCTGCCAGCTGTTGGAGCTATTTTACCAACGGTTACCGAATCAATAGACTGGCAACAGTTGTCCTTTGATTGCGGCGTCCCAGCATTTTAGGAGCATGGAGATGTGCAGCAGGGTTCAATCACTGAACCTATTTTCAGTAAGGAGCGTGTCCATCGTGATACCATTCATTATATTTAAGTTGCAAGGCAAAGACTTCGGCATTCCATTTCAGGAAATTGAAGAAATCCAAAATGCCAAAACAGGTACTCCACTGCCCTTCTCTCAGCCTTGGCATGAAGGCATGATTACCATCCGTGGCGATCTATTCACACTCATCAATCTGTCTATGAAGCTTGGCTTGTCAGATCAGAAGGGCACTGCCGAGGACAAAATCATTCTGCTAAGTCGTTATAAGGTAGCGCTGCTCGTGAATGAATTGGATGACACGATTACAGCAGAGGAAGACGAGATTGCAGCTCATGAGGATGAGCGCCTGCGCACAATCTTCCCTACCATTATTGAGAAATCGGGACGTAGCGTCCCGCTGCTCAGCGTAGATGCGCTGATTGCCTCAACACAAGCATAGCCTTGAATATGGCTAAGAAAGGCCGTCCCATAAGCCATGAAATGGCTGCTTGGGCCGGCCTTTGGTTTTGGAGCAGGACATACGTAGGCTTTTTGGGCGGACGCTCCGTGAACGGACCGTTGCTCCAATCGCTGTTGTCCCAGATTTAATTTATTCTCCTAAGCGGTGAAAATCCGGGGACAAAGGCGACCGCTGCCGCTTTTCCATAATCAGTCCGTCCACTCCGCTACTGAAGCGGTCGCACCATTTTATTCTTTCCAATCACAACCAAAGAAACCGTTCCTTGGTAAAATGGAGGGACAACAGACAACAACTCCGTAATCAAGCTGAAAGTTAACCTCCAATATGCCAGCCCATCGTCCCAATAAGAGATGATCTGTACCTACCACCAATGCGAATAGAAAATTAATGACGTACAACAGAGTATTTTTTATACCCTTCTCCACATTTCCACTAAATGATGATCTCTACTTTCGATTCGGCAGATTCAACGTTTTTAAAACGTTTATCAGTCTCACACTCTGACGTATAGAGCTTTCGTCGTTTATCATAGTGGATTTTTCTAATCCATCCATCAATGCGTTAAACCCTTGTTCGTAATTCTCTCTGAATAAGTAATAATCGGCTAATTCACATAGCAAACCTATGAGCTGATTATCCGTATTTTGTTGGTTATAGATTTCATTTTTTTCATGCTCCAGCACATTAGATAACACAGTTTCAAACTTAATAAGGATATGGTCGACGTTAATCTTATATCGGTTAGCTACTATCATGATATTCCATAAACCCGTGATTATTTCATTTTCCTTCATTTCAAAGTAACTCACATATTCCGGAAGCAACTCTATGTCGCCAGCCATTAGCTTGGTCAAACAAATATTCGCTTGAACCCACTCCTGAAATAAGTTCTTCCAGTAAAGTGTTTCTTGATCTGTCTCCATGACCCACTCTAAATCCGCAACTTCATTGGCAATCTCGAGCGCAGATTCATAATCTCCTTGTTCATAATAGGTGCTACCAATAAGCATATTGCCGAAGACAACATAAAAGAATATTGGCCTGGGTAGTTTCTTAACAGGGTCTTGATTATTCCTTTTACCAGAGCGGGACAAAGAATACTGAATTTTAGCCATATTCTTCAACTGCTCGCTAAGTTTATAAACTTTATCCCAGCGACGCAAAGAACGATAGGTATCAGCCAAATTTTTCAATGCATCCAATTGGTCGATTTCATCCAGACGCTCGATGAACGGCTCGAACTGAATGGCTGCTTGCAGATTTTTCGATTGATCCTCCCCTAGTCTTATGAAGAACAGACGGTACTGGCACAAGGCCAAGCGCTCTGAATGCTGGCTTTTCTCGCTTAGAGCTATGCTCTCGTAGAGTATTGCTGCTGACATACGTTTACCCTGCTCAAACAAGTCCTCTGCTACCTCCAGTAATAAAGGAGAATATACAAGGGGGTTATCCATCAATAAATCGACGGTCTGTTTGATGCAATGCTGCTTGTCCAGTTCTGCGCATCGGTACAAGAAGGGTCTGATTCTGCGCCAATTCGGGGCTACTTCATTCAAATACTCTTCTATGTATCGCTCGTAAAAATGTCCATCAGGTAAATCCATCGTTGTAGTAATTCGATCCAGTTGATCAATGGCAATGACCTTCCTACTGTTCAAGATGGAACTCATTGTTCCTGGATTCAATCCGGACCGTTTCGCTAACTGGTTGGTATTTAATCCATTCTGATTTATAAAATGCTCTAACTCTCCGAGAATCGTGGTTGTATTGTTCAAACAAACCACCTCTTATAAATTTTGGTAATATAATATAAATATAGCCATCTTTAGAACGCTGGTCAAATTATCCTACATAGAAAAACAGAGCAATCCAAAAAAAACGAGTTCGGAAAATTAACCATAACTCGTTTTTTTTGTAATTCACTCGATTTTACTATCAAATTTTATTGATAAACAACATCAATATAAGTATCAGTCACATTAGTAGCAATAGTTTCCCAGGAACCTAGTAGCTGTCCTGTACGGGTATCGTATTGTTTTGTTTCATAACGTTTAAGTGTTGCATCCACATAAACGCCCAACTTGCTATAACGATTCTTATCTGCGGAAAGAACACTGGAGACACTACCGTTATAGCTAGTACTCATATTGAAGCCAATACCCTTATACGAAAAACTACCGCTAGCGGTATAGGTTCTACCCGCAGTAATTGTATGTTGGCTAGTTTTAACCCAGCTAGGGGTACCTGCATGATAATTAACAAATTTATGTTTCCAGTAATTGGTCTCAAGTAATCTATTTTCGAGTCGTGTATTTTGAAGTTCAATTTCACGAGTTTCGGTTCTTGTATTTGGACGATCTGCTGCTGATAGATAAGATTCATAATCACTTGAATCTTTAAAGATCAATGTCTCTCCATTATCCAGCAATAATGTTCTATTCGGGCCATCAACTTCAATTTTTGATGTGAATTCAACGGGTACCGATCTTTGCGATACATAATCAATGGTGTCAGAAGAAGCAAAAGAACTCGGGGATACTGTTACGAATAGAAGTACCATAGCAATTATTGAAATAATTTTTCCTAAAATGTTATCATCCTAGAATTTTTGGAATATAATGGCCTTATAAATCAAACCAAAGGAGTCGTTATTTTGAAGATACTAATAGCAGTCATATCTTTTATTTCTTCACTTTTTATGTTCATGATTGTGGACTTCGTAGATAAAAGTATCTACTTCAATTCTTTTAATGAACTCGTATCTTTGTTTCCATGGATCGTCTTAATAATGTCCTTATATTTTTTCATCAGTAACTACTTCGATCAGAAAAAGTAATTTTTTGTTTTATCCCTCCTAGTCTTTCTCCGTTTGATTGATTGCCCACTTTTATAAGTATAACTATAAATGCATAAAAATGGATAATAAGAGAAATAGGCACAATATCCCCCAGACCACCGGAAAAGTCCATTATTTAGAACAAGGTACCGACCTTCAAGAAAATTGAAGAGCTGTACCTTTTTGCCGCATAATGAAGTTATCACGAAAAGCAGGTGAGAGCGGATGATTCGGCTACAACAAACCTTAGTTCTGAGTCCTTTTACGGGCACTGTATGACATCGTTGTGTCGAAGGATAATATGCTCCGTCAAATTACCTTTTGAGCAGGTCTCCTGTTTGCACCATCCTAACGAACGGGTACGGCCTGCTGAAGAATCGCTTCATTCCAGCGTTGTTGCCAGGCAACATCCTGCCAGAATGGATGATGAGGGGCACAGTTGGAGCAGAGCACCATTCCCCAGAAGCCCAGCTTAATCCCTTTGCGGATGGCATACTCGGCAATGAATTTACCCACAGGTCCTTCCTCGAACCCTGCATACAGCGGAGTATAGCCTACGTAGCCCTCACCGATTACAATTGGCAGGCCCTTCTCCTCTGCCCATTCCTGCAGCTCATCCAGCCGCATATCTATCTTCTGAAGCATTGCCAGCTTATGCGCCCCGTAACGATCATACAAGAACAAGTCCCACTGGTCCGGATCGGCCCAATCATGCAAATACAAGAGCCGTAGACCGACCGGATTGCCATGCAGACGCCACTCCTCCGAAGCAGGCAGTTTCCACTCCGCAAATGGCGGAGCATCCTCCCGAAGCAGTGAACGGACAAAAGCGTTCGGATACTCTTGCTCATGATCATGCAGCGCGGCTGCGTCCATCAATTCCTGTAGCACACCGTTCAGGTACAGATGAAAATGAGCAACCTGCTCATTTTCAGCCACATATTCCTTGGGGTAGGCCTGGTTCAACGTATAGCAGCTAGTGATGAGCAGATCGGGATGACCTGTGCGCAGATAATCCAGCGCCTCTTCAATGTATGGCTTCATGCAATGAATGATTTTCCCTGCTGCATCCGCCGAAATATTACGATCAACGGCCACCTGAGCCAGCCGTCCGAACTCCACTTCATTATGAAGCTCTGCATAGGCAATTCGATCCTCGTAGCCCTCCTGCTTCAAGAAATGCAACAGTTGGCCCATGCTGCGCGCCAGCTCCATGAACCGCTCCTCTGGAGGAATAGCCAGCAGCTCCTCGAACAGCTCAGGCCCCTCCAGGAAACTAGGGCTCTGCTGATATTCCCAGGAAGACAGGATGATGTAGCAATCATGACGTCTGGCTTGCCGGAACAGCTCCAGCAAATGCGCATGCCCATCCAGCTCTGCACCTCCCTGACAGTTATACCACCGCGTGCGCTGACCTATTGGGCCAAGACTGCCCAGACGCAGCGGCCCTGGACGCTTGCCCTCGGCTGTGAACAGAAAATACGGCATGGCGCAGATACGGATCGTGTTATACCCCCGCTCTACAGCTTCTGCAAAGCGGGACTCCAAATCACTATAGGGCTCACCAGGAGCAGTCATCGTATACCAGGAAAAATCCCACATCGTAATGGTTAATCGTTGCGGCAAATGTTCGGGTATCTGTGTGTGCATAGCTTCCTCCCCAAAAAATAAATGGTGTGAATGAATTTCATATACCATTAGCTGCTTCAATCAGGACAAGATATAGCTCAAAACGATTGTAATGATCAGGACCAGTCTGTACGGAGGTACGCGGTACCCCGGTAGCATGGGATGGCCTCAATATGGTGATACAAGGCGATCTCCACGCCCTCAAAGCGTTCGATATACGCCTGATTCACGAAGCTATGGATGGTCCCCTTACGCAATGGAGTGATGGATAGGTGCAGTTGCTCCTCTGCCAGCTCCAATCGAGCTTGCTTCAGTCCAATGCTCCAGGGCTTGCCATAATGGATATGATCCGTTAACAGGCGCTGACCGATATAGGCAGATGCAACATCTCCATCATAATCAATGCGAAGCCGTACATCCGCTACGTAAGACGGCCAATCCGTCTTCAAGGTGAGCAGAGCCGAGCTCTCTGCTGGGTGCTGCACCTCCAGCCCGGCATCATACGCCGGGAAGTTCCATTCATAGACCTCAAAGCCTGCACGCATGGAGGTAGACAGCTCTCCGTGAGGCGTGGCGGCCTTCCTCGATGGAGCCGGATAGATCCAGGCCGTGAGCGTCGCTTGCTCAGAAGAACAGACCAACTGCTCGTCCTGCACATAGACATGACCTTCGCTCACAATGAGCCGTTCCTCTCCCCATACCCGCAAGCGGTAAGCTTGCAACGCTTCCTCCCGGGATAAGGTGATAAGTCGGATTCGCTTACCCTCCGGAAGAGTGAGCACCAGTTCATGCTCCCTCCCGACCTGCGGTCTGATGACGAGGCGTCCTGCTTGCTCTTCCCATTTCGTAAGACTTGCTTCTCCAGCATGCATGTCGCTTACAGTGCCCTGATCCAGCACATACTCAGCCGGAATCCCTTCGCGAGCAAAGAAGACGATCGCTGTCTCCTCTGCACCCTCCAGTATCGTGAGCGGCTGTACAGTGGCGCTTACGAGCTTGAGGCCTGCAATATCCAGATGAAAAGGGAGAATCATGCAGCTGCCAGTGGCTAGCTTCATGCTCCCGCTACTCGGAAAGCGAACGCTCCCCTTCGACGAATGCAAGGTCAGCCCCAGCTCCTGATCAGGCATCTCCACATGATCCTGAAAGTTGTTCAGGAACACGAAGCCCTGATGATCGCGCTGGCGAAGGGACCAGCGAATGGAGGCTGCATCCTCTGGGGCGATCTTCTCCTGCCCATCAGGCAGAACAGTTCCCATCGGCGCCAGTATATGGCCGAAAGACTGCAGAAAGAGGGACAGGAGACGAATACGATGATAGGAATCCCCTACCCGTCCGAACTCGCCCAGAGGAGACTGGTAATCATATGTGATCTTGGGCAGACCGGATTCATTCATGAAGGACCTCTTCCCGATCGGGTTGGAGCCTCCATGATACATGTAATAGCCGATAAGATTGCTGCCATTCGCCAGCTTGACGATGGACATGGCCTCTACGCTATCAGCCTCTACAATAGGGCGTGCCTTGTAGCTGACCTGCATTCCACCCGCCAGTTCACAATAGGCCGCAGGGTATTCCCGCGTATCATAATCCACAGGCTCTGCAGGAGTCTCATGCAGATTCCGGAAGATATATTCGCCGCTGGGCGGCTGATTCGGAATCCATGGTGTGTAGGCATACCCTGCGAGCATAGGCAACGTATCCTGCTCCGGCACCGCCGCGCCACCCCAAGCAGTAGCAGTGAAGAATAGCGGACGCATCCCGGACTCCTCTGCGATCTGACGCAGCCGTTCCAGATGCTTCTGTCCGTCCCTTCCCGAGGTGAGGAAGCGCCCGTTGCTATAGCCCCATGCATCCAGAGGCGCCCCGGCATGCATGTACTCATTTTCCAGTTGCACCGCTATAATAGGTCCACCCTGCTGGAAGAGCCTCCCCTCAAGCTGACGAGCAATCTGCTGATACAGTCGTGTTACGTAATGCAGATATCTCTCATCGTTAGAGCGCACCTCAAGCGGGTAAGAGAACAGCCAATCCGGCATTCCCCCATTGCGAACCTCACCATGGCAGAATGGGCCAATACGGACAATCAGCTTCAACCCATGCTTGGCGCATAGATCCACAAAATGCCGCAGATTCAGATTCCCGTCCCAAGAGAATTCCCCTTCCAGCTCCTCATGCATGATCCAGAACACATAGGTTGCGACAATCTCGATGCCGCCAGCCTTCATCTTCAGTAGCTCCTCCTCCCAGTGAAGATAAGAGAAGCGAGAATAGTGAAACTCCCCAACTACCGGAATATATGGTTGCTGATTACGCGTCATATAATAATTCGTGAAGCCAAGCTGCTCTCCTTGCGGGCTCTGACCGCCGCACGCAGCCATGCGCCCAGGGGTGATGGCCTGATTCGGATGCTGCAATGTAAATTCCAGATGCTTCATGCAACAATCTCTCCTTTGATCTGAATACGATGAATGATGTGAAAACGATCGCTAATATCTGTCTAAATAAAGTCCACCAATAGCAACACGCATATGATAGCGCTAACATGAAGGGGTGTTACAGCGTCTCAGCACTTAGAGTTCCGCCTAGCGCCTGGAGTACCGCACAAACGAATCAATTGTGCTTTATTATAAGTCCATTGAACACCACGTCTTCAGGAATGGCTAAGCCAGCGTCCACCACGTGATAGGCTTTCATGCTCTTCATTCTTGGTACCAGGCCTAATCGTGACTTGTGCTTCTCAGGCCAGAACTCCCCTACCCATCATTATATCTTGATCATACGCCACATTCAGCAGCGGGAACATAAACAGAATACGGATGATGATGGACTATATTCGGTTCGTACCAGCACAAAAAAGAGACAAGCCCCTGGAGTAGGGCTTGCCTTTTATCACGATTACCTTTGTTTGATTGTTTGTATTCTAGCCAAGCACGATGCGATCATCCGCCAGCTTCTCCCCGCTGATCCGTTCGAATTCACCAAGCAGCCGCTCCACAGTAAGACCCTTCTTCTGTTGTTCATTAACATCCAGAATGATACGGCCCTTATCCATCATAATCAGACGATTCCCCAAGCGGATCGCCTGATCCATGTTATGGGTGACCATGAGCGTGGTCAGCTTCATATCACGTACAATGCTCTCCGTCAGCGTAGTGATCAATTCAGCCCGGGCCGGGTCCAGCGCCGCTGTATGCTCATCTAGCAGCAGAATATCCGGCTGGGTGAAGGTTGCCATAAGCAGGCTAAGCGCCTGGCGCTCCCCACCGGAGAGCAATCCCACCTTTGCACCCAGACGATTCTCCAGTCCAATGCCAAGCCGCTGCAGCTCCTCCCGGAAGCGATCACGCTTGGCAGCCGTAACACCGAAGCCGAAGCTGCGCGATTTGCCACGGGTGTATGCCATCGCCAGATTCTCTTCGATGGACATATTCGGCGCCGTACCTGCCATTGGGTCCTGGAATACGCGTCCAATCCAGCGGCTGCGCTTGAATTCCGGTAGCTGACTGATATTTCGGTCCGCGATGCGGACTTCGCCCGTATCCGGCTTCATGACACCCGAGATAATATTCATTAGCGTAGACTTGCCCGCTCCGTTGCTCCCGATCACTGTAACAAAGTCACCAGGCTCCAGCCGAAGATTCGCTCCGATCAACGCAATCTTCTCATCTACAGTTCCTGGATTGAAGAGCTTCGATACATTTACGATATCCAGCATCAGCCCCGACCTCCCTTGCTCTGACTCCCTGAGCCCAGCAGCTCAGCCGAACGTATCTTGGCCATGGCATTCTGCTTCAGGACGCGCCGGATCGTTGGCACGACGAGAGCAATAATGACGATGATGGCAGTAATCAGCTTCAAGTCAGAGGATTCGAACCATTTGATCTGAAGAGCGATGGCTACCACAAAGCGGTAGACGATGGAGCCCAGAATGACAGCGATTGTCGCCCGAAATACCGTCTTCGCCCCGAAAATCGCCTCCCCGATAATAACAGAGGCCAGCCCGATCACGATCATGCCGATTCCCATCGTAATATCAGCGAAGCCGGATTGTTGGGCAATGAACGCACCAGACAAAGCCACCAGTCCATTGGACAGGCTGACACCGACAATCGTCGTCGTGTCTGTATTCGCACCGAAGCTGCGAATCATGCGCTTGTTGTCGCCTGTCGCACGCAAGGCCAGACCCAGGTCTGTCTTCATGAACCAATCGAGCGCCAGCTTGAACACCAGCGTAACAACGAGCATAACGAGGGTGATGGAGGTGAATTCCCATACCTTGCGCGGCAGATCCGAGAAGATCGTATCGGCCCCAAGCAGGGACACATTCGGTCTACCCAGTATTCTCAGGTTAATCGAGTAGAGTGCGATCATCATCAGAATACCGGACAGCAGTCCGTTAATCTTGCCCTTCGTATGCAGCAGGCCTGTGCAGGCCCCCGCAGCAAGGCCACCGATAAAGGCCGCAACACAGGCTATCCATGCGGGAGTTCCGTTCGAGATCATGATCGCCGCGATAGCTGCTCCTGTCGTGAAGCTCCCGTCCACCGTGAGATCGGGAAAGTCCAGGATACGAAACGTAATATACACACCGAGTGCCATCAGGGCATACAGCAATCCAATCTCCAGCGAGCTGAAGAAGGATGATTTAAGAATAGTTAATAAAATCAATTCATAACCTCCTGCCACAAATACGTAACAAGCAGCGTTCATTCGTGGACCCCTGATTCGCAAAAGAGAATAGGGCTGTTTCGGCAGAAACGAAACGCCCTATCCCAGCTCACCCGCCTAAGCGGAGGTAGCTGATCCATGTGCAGATACTGCTGGTCTATTCGATAATATTATTGTCCGGGTCCTGCACCTTGGATTTCATGGAATCGGTTACTTCTACACCCTGCTCCTGCGCGGCCTTGACGTTCAGGATCAAGTCCAGCTTGTCAGGTACTGTAACCTTGAGGTCTCCTGGCTTAGCTCCGTCTACGAGAATCTGGACAGCCATTTGACCAACCTGATAGCCATGATCGTAGTATTTGAAGCCAACAGTTGCCATAGCTCCCTTCTCCACTGTATCACGGTCACTGGAGAAGAACGGAATATCATTATCATTTGCAACCTGAATGATTGTATCCACGGCACTTACTACGGAATTATCAAGGGTAATGAACATGGCATCGACATTCCCTACCAGAGAGTCAGCAGCCTGCTTGACTTCGGAGGTGTTCGTAATCGGTGCTTTGACTACCTCAATGTTATGCTTGGCAAAGGCTTGCTGCGCATTCTCAGCCATGACCACTGCATTGGGCTCACCTTCATTAAGAATCAAGCCAACCTTCTTCACATTCGGCAGCTCAGTCGCGATGAAATCTACCAGTTCAACCACGGCTTCTGGATTCGTATCCGAAGCTCCGGTTACATTTCCGCCCGGCTGATCCATATTATCGACAATTTTGGTACTCAGCGGATCAGTTACGGCTGCGAACAAGACAGGCTTGTCCTGAATCTGCTGCACGAGTGCCTGTGCCGATGGTGTAGCAATACCAAGTGACAGATCCGCGTCACCAGAAGCAATCTTCTGGGCAATGGACAGATTCGTAGCTGCATCGCCCTGAGCGTTGTTATAATCTACGGTCAGATTCTTGCCTTCTTCAAGACCAGCATCCTTCAATGCTGCGAGGAAACCTTCACGAGTGGAATCCAGCGACGGATGCTCTACAATTTGTGAGATGGCAATCTTGTAGTTCTTGCTATCTCCTGCTCCTCCTGCTCCGTTCTCGCCAGCAGTCTGCTCGCCACCTGTACTGTTGCCGCAGCCCGCTGCAATCAACATGCCAACCAGCATCAAACTAGTAAGTGCTTTTTTCATCTCAATGACCCCTTTCTGTATACCTGCTCCCATAGTAAATTTCAATGCGGTGAGACATAGTCGGTTCGACGCTTCTATGCATCCTTGCTTTTCCTTAGGAAAGTAATAAAGCAAACGAAGACGCATGAGGTTACATGTCAGTCAATCTTACACCACAAGAATTTGAATATGACTTTAATATTAAGGGGGGCCGTATTATTCGTCAATTGGAAATCACTGATTCTACACAAAGAACCCCCGCCAAGGCAGGGGTATGGAACGAAGCTATTTCTAAAGACTGTTCTTAAGCTGGCCCGAAAACTGTTCAGAGCGCTGATTCCACTATGCCAAGGTCCCATATCATTTCTTTAATTGCTAGGGATATGGTTACCGAAAATAAGCCTGAATCTTCAGATCAGGTCCGACCATCTCGGCAGTCATGCGATTCAAGCGAAGCGCTTCATCCATCTTGGCCGCTCCTGTGCCTTCAACGAAGGTAGGAGCATATTGTCCGCCCACGAGCTTCGGCGCCATATAGAGCACCAGCTTATCAGCAAGCCGCTGCTCCACAAAGGAAGCGTTGATCTCACCGCCGCCCTCCACGAGCAGCGAGGAGATCTCATTCGCCCCCAGCTCATCCAGTACCTGCTCCAGCTGCACACGCTCCGCCCCTTGAGTAGGAATGACGCGAACCCCTAGCTGTTCCAGCTCACGACGCTTGCTCTCATCATATTCAGCAGCTGTAAATATCCAGGTTGGAGCCTCTCCATCATTTACGACACGGGATTCCAGCGGAATCCGGAGCTTGCTGTCCAGAATGATACGCAGTGGATTTCTTCCTCCTGGCAGTCTTGTGGTCAGCTGCGAATCGTCATGAATGATGGTCTGCACTCCAGTCAGAATAGCCCCAGCTTCATGACGAAGCTGATGCACATCCTCACGCGCCTGCTCGGACGTAATCCACTTGCTGTTGGCAGTACGAGTCGCAATTTTGCCGTCCATCGTGACGGCTGCCTTCAAGGTTACGAAGGGGCGCTTCGTCACGATGAATTTGTTAAATACCTCATTCATGGCCTCGGATTCCTCCGTAAGCACACCACGGATAACTTCAATGCCTGCTTCTTCTAGAATACGTACTCCACGTCCGGATACGAGTGGATTCGGGTCCATTGCAGCAATAACTACCTTGCTGAGCCCAGCCTTTACAATGGCCTCGGCACAAGGGCCCGTCCGCCCGTGATGGGAGCAAGGCTCCAGCGTAACATAGATGGTTCCCCCTCTAGCTTGCTCTCCTGCCATGCGTAGGGCATGAATCTCGGCGTGAGGCTCACCAGGCTTCAGATGTGCTCCAATCCCCACAATCCTGCCATCCTTTACGATGACCGACCCGACCATGGGATTCGGTGTAGTCTGCCCCTTTGTCATCTTGGCATTGTCCAATGCCAGGCGCATGAAATCCTCATGCGTATTCATGATAGATCCCCTCATTTTCTCCATAGTGGCCTGAACGCTCCACTTTCGTCTTCAGATATCGAGCATTATATTCGGATACATCGCCCCATAACGGCACTCTGCCCTCAACATTCATACCGGACGATCTCAGAGCCTCCAGCTTCTTGGGGTTGTTCGTAATCAGCTTCACAGGGAGCTGTCTCAGATGCTGCAAAATGCTGATGGCGTCGGTATAATCACGTGAGTCATCCTTGAAGCCCAGCTCCAGGTTAGCCTCAACCGTATCCAATCCCTGCTCCTGCAGAATATAAGCCATCGCCTTGCTGAACAAGCCGATCCCACGTCCCTCATGATTAGCCAGATAAAATAGTGCCCCCGCTCCGTTGTCCACGATCATCTTCATGGATTGATGCAGCTGGAAGCCACAATCGCAGCGTTTGCTACCAAAGATATCCCCCGTATGACAGATACTGTGCATGCGGATCATCGCATGCTCAGTATGGGCGAAATCCCCGTACACCAATACACTGGATTGTTGTCCCTCTGCCAGATTAAAGGAAGACAAGCGCTTAATCAAGGTCTCCGCTGTTGCTGTCCGGCACAGCTCCCGGTCCTCCTGGTCCTTCACTGGAAGCCAGCAGTACCATTGAAAGACAACGGTCTTCCCGTCCAGATTGACCGGAAGCTTAATCGGGCCTACCAATATATTGGAGGCAGTCTCGGAGACTACGGTATGAATCTTATCCTGAAGCAATTCTACTGCATTATGTTGAAGCATAGAAGCACCATCCTTTGGCTCTAATTATTTTTCCATCGTCAATGTTTATTTTAAAATTGCGACACTTTGTCAGATATTGCTAGGTATTGTCACATTTTGTTATATATTGTCGAATCTCGCTAGACCTCGCTATATTCAAAATGCTTGCTGAACGCTTCTTCCATCATAAACTGCCGCTCCTGCTGCTGCTCGGCTGCTGCACGTCGCATACGCTCAAAGCGACTCAGTCGAGCTGCAGACACATCCCCTACTCGCAGGCAGGCAAGCAGCTCAGCTGCCAGCACATCAGCGTCAGCCAGCGCGGCATTCAAGCCGAAGGCACCCGTAGGCGTCATCGTATGAGCAGCATCACCGAACAGAACGAGCCCGTCCTTCACCCAGGTATCGCAGCTGGCGCTAAATATTTGCAGCAGCACGAAGTCCTTCCATGATGTGATGTGTCTGCTCACCTGCTCATTCAGATCAGGGAATGCCTGAGCAAATAACTGGATGAACGGCTCGAAAGAGCCTTTGACTAATGCAGGATAAGAACGCTGTTCAATATTCCAGCCAATCTGTACGTGCTCATGGGTCTGAGTAAACAAGGATAACTGATGCCCGTTAATGAGGGCAAATCTGGAAATGGGTTCCCAGCCGGATGGGGTTGGAATCTTCGCCCAGAGCATGTCATAGCCGTGCCCCGCCTTCTCTACCCCAATGCCTGCCCGCTTGCGTACCGTGGAATAGCGTCCGTCCGAGCCTGCGACAACTGTGCTATGGACCTTCAGAAGCTCACCATCCGCCATACGGACAGTTACACCAGAATAATACCCCTGCTCATTCTGAAGCAGATCAACCATCGTTGCCCCGGTAAGTAGCTTGAAATGCTCATATTGGCTGGCTCTCTCCAGAATGGCATGAAGCAGCTCAGTCTGCGATATGTGGATCCCGACATGACCGACCTCCCCCTCTGGAACGATGGTCTTGAGAATATGCTGCTGTGCCCAGTATTCAATTCGCTCCAGCTTCAGATAGGCATCCGTGGGCATTTCCTTCAATATTCCATGTCTCTCCAGCACCCTGAAGCCTTCTTCGTTCACTAGTTCACCCCGGAAGGCTGCTCCAATCGAGGCCTGCTTCTCCAACAAGATTGTGGAGATGCCATTCTCGACTAATAGACAAGCAAGCAAAGCCCCTGCCGGACCGCCACCAACAATACATACTTCATAATCCAGATTCATCATTAGCTCCACCCATTGGTATTAAGATAACAATTGTATATTTTCATAAGATAAAGACTCCATAAAAAGCAATGTTCTGTCCATACTTCCTCATGTAGCACTAACCAACCCGTGACCATATACCTTCATAAAATTGATCAAGCACTGGCTTTCGTTTCATTAGAGCGCATTGCCCTCATGACTTACTCACAAGTACACTTCAAATCATCTGATTACTTTATGTAACGAATTATATTTAAATAACAAACTTCCGTCAAGTATATAATTTTAGTAAAGTAACATTGTATAATTTGCATAGTTTAGATATAATGATAACTAAGAGGTGATTACTATAGAACTCCCACAATTGTGTCCCAGGTTCGAGAGAGCGGTTGAGATTTTGAGTAAACGCTGGACCACGCTTATTGTTCATCAATTGTTGCATGGCCCACAGCGATTCGCTGCGATCGAGAACTCCCTGACTCATCTGAGCGGTAAGGTTCTATCCGAACGTCTGAAGGAGCTGGAAGAGGAAGGTATCGTTCAGCGGACGGTATATCCCGAGAAGCCTGTGCGCATTGAATATTCCCTTACGGACAAAGGCAAAGAGCTCGCCCCATTATTTGATGATATCTCCCATTGGGCGACTCGCTGGATCGAGCTGCCTGCCACCGCGGAGGCTTCTACCGCCAAACGTTAATTACACGTCGTCCTTTTTTTTCAAAAGCCCGCTTTCGTGAGTTCCAAGCGAAAGCGGGCTTTTGTAATGAAAACTGACTTTTACAACCAAACACGATAAAACAAAATTATGCATAATACAAAGGTGGATCTGTGTATAAAGACCTATTTTTCGAAATTTTATATTTTTATTACAAAATTAGGTAGTAAAATCATCATTCCTTCGTTACCCTCTAAGTGTGTTGGATAAAATTACATGCAGGAGGGATTGGTAAAGTGAGAAATCAATGCTTCAGACACGTAGCAAGCCTGATGTTCATGTTCACGCTCTTATTGTCATCATGGACGGGGAACTCGGTACAGCAGGCGGTAGCCGCAGATGCGCTGACCGTTAGCGGAGCTATTGCTCTAGGCAACAATGGTAGTTCTGCAACAGTAGAGGGCTATATCATTGGACATGCTACTGGCTCTAATGCTGCAAAATTCCAGGCCCCTTTTGCTAACGACTTCAATGTATTGATCGCCGATGCTGCTGGTGAGCAGGACAAGACCAAGCTCGTGAACGTACAGCTAACTGCTGCATACCGTAGCGATTACGGGCTGCAGACGAATCCTGACCTGATCGGCACCAAAGTGCGGGTAACGGGCACACTGACGGCCTATAATAATTTCCCAGGACTGAGAAGCCCAAGCGCTATCACTCTGGCGACTGACGATAACGGTACTCCTCCTGGAGACAACGACGGTGGCGGCGACGATGGCGGCGGTAACGGAGATGGCGACGGAGGCGATAATGGCGGTGGGACAGATCCCGGCGACAATGTACCTCCACTCGAGAACGGAGCCGGCAAAAAGGTTCTGTTCGACAACACCCACGCCCAGACAGCCGGAGCAGCGGACTGGGTCATTGAGGGCGCATTCTCCGATTTCGCCGATGGGCTGAAGGCTGAGCAATTCGAGGTGGATCAGCTTGAGCGCTTGATCCCTTATACTTTTGGAGAACAGGCTATTACGTATGACAAGCTGAAGGATTATGATGTATTCATCGTTGGTGAAGCCAATATTCCATTCAAGAAATCCGAACAGGACGCTATCCTGCGCTTTGTTGAGGAAGGCGGCGGCTTGTTCTTCATCTCGGATCACTACAATGCGGATCGTAACAAGAACCGCTGGGATTCCTCTGAGGTTATGAATGGCTACCGCCGCGGGGCTTATAACAATCTGACACTGGGTATGTCTGCTGCTGAGGCAGCCTCACCTGCCATGCAGGATATCGTAAGCTCCGATTGGCTGGCTGATCATTTCGGATTACGCTTCCGCTACAATGCAATTGGTGATGTAACAGCCACGGATATCGTTGCTCCGTCCCAAGCCTTCGGTATTACTTCAGGTGTAAGTGGCGTAGCGATGCATGCCGGCTCGACGCTGGCAATCATTGATCCTGCGCAAGCCAAAGGAATCGTGTATCTTCCCCAAGGCAATATCCCTGCTTGGAGCTTTGCAGTAGATCAGGGAGTATACAACGGTGGAGGACGAGCTGAGGGGCCTTATGCAGCGATCTCCAAACGAGGCCTCGGGAAGGCTGCCTTTATCGGCGATTCCTCCCCGGTAGAGGATGCTACTCCGAAATATTTGCGCGAAGAGACGGGCACTTCTAAAAAGACCTATGACGGCTTCAAGGAGCAAGACGATGCCGTATTCCTCGTGAATACAGTGAAATGGCTAACGATGCAAGAGAATTACACCAGCTTCGACCAGGTGGACGGCCTGACGCTGGACACACCAACATCTCTGCTGCCAATGGAGACCCCTGCGAATTCGACAGAGCCACAGCCAGAGCCTTGGGCAGAGCCGGCACCAGGCTATCTGTGGTATGATCCGACAACGTTCAAGCCTGGCTCCTACGGTGCTACTCAAAGCTCGGGTGGAACTGCTGGCTACAGCCTATCCGTCCCTGGTAATCTCGTAGCTGGTGGGACATACACCATGACCGTCACTGCGCAAGGCTTGAATCCTGGACAGACCGTGTCGGATCTCCGTGCTGGTATTTACTTACCTGGCGGAGAGCAAATTGCCCGCTTCCAGAGTGCTAACGGTAGCTGGTCTTCTTATGGATACAGCCCGACCTTTGCTGCTACAGCCGACAATGATGGAACCGCAGTGCACACCTTGACCTTCCAATTAAAGGCTGGCGCCACAGGCCAAGCCAGCATGCGACTCAGACAAGGAAGCAACAATCTGCTGACCGAATCGGTTACCATCGGGAGTGCAACGACATCCGCAGCACAGATTATTCCGTTGCATCCTGCAATATCGAGCTATACTGAAGCTCTCGCTAGCTGAACAAGCTAAGCCTCGACATATTCCGAGCTATTAAGGCTCATATAGACTCATTCAAATTCATCAAGGCTCGATTAGAAAAATATTCCGGGCTTACTAAAGCCTCACCAAGGCTCCATTTAGATCTGTTGAGATTAGTTGAGATTAGATTACTCTATTCAAGCTCCAGACTGCCCCCTGTCTCCTGATAGGAGGGCAGTTTTTTTACATCGCATTTACATAACGCATACAGAGTAAAGCATTCCGGGCGCTAAGCTTAAGAGGTGACTTTACACACGTAGTTCTGGGCGAGGCAGTATAGGAAATATCGCCTAGGACTGCGGCATAAGAGGAGGAACATGATCGTGACCACAACCGTGCGCCGTCAAATCGCTATTTTGACGACTAGTGATATTCATGGGTACATTCAACCCTATTCGTATATGGAAGGCGGACCGTCCAATCTCGGCTTCGCCCGGATCGCAACACTGCTTCAAGAGGAGCGTGACAGATGGGGCGATCGCATGCTCTATGTGGACAATGGTGACAGCCTGCAGGGCTCCCCGCTGACTTATTATCAGGCCAAAATTGATAACTCCGCCGACAACGCCGTCGTCTCTAGCTTGAATGCGGCCCATTGTGCTGGTGCCGTCATCGGCAACCATGAGTTCAATTTTGGGCTTGCCCATCTGCATGAGGCCATGCTGCAATCTGATTTCCCGTGGCTCTCGGCCAACACGGTAGTTGCATCCACTGGCGAGCCAGCCTTCGGTCAGCCTTACCTGCTACACGATACATCAGAAGGGATTCGGGTCGCTGTGCTGGGCCTAACTACTGCTCATATTCCCGTATGGGAGCTGCCAGAGCATATTGAAGGACTTCGCTTCGAGGACCCGGTAGCATGTGCTCAGCGTTGGGTGCCTTATCTCAGGGAGCAATTGGAGGCGGACATCGTCATTGTCTCCTATCACGGGGGCTTTGAGCGAGATCTGCAATCCGGGGAGCCTACCGAGGCGCTGACGGGTGAAAATCAGGGGTACGAGCTCTGCCATGAGGTGTCTGGCATTGATGTACTGCTGACTGGACATCAGCACAGGCAGATCGAAGGTCTTCAAGTGAACGGCGTCTGTGTCATCCAGTCAGGTACAGAGGGACAATTCCTTGGCAGGGTCATATTGGAGCTGGAGTCAGCATCGGAATCAGACTCAGCGTTGGAGCCAGAATTGGAATTAACTCAGCAGCCCGGGCAGCTTCTTCACTCTGCGAATTCATCGGGTAGCCAATCCGGCCAAAAGCCTCGCTGGAGGCTGGTGTCGGCCCATTCCGAACTACTTCCGGCGGGCGAGGTCGAGCCAGCAAAGCACATTCTCGAACGGACGGCCCCCGTTGAGGAGCGCTTGCAGCATTGGCTGGACCAGCCGATTGGTGAGACCATAGGTGACATGCGCCTGATGAATGTGCATCAGGCCCGGCTGGAGGAGCACCCCTTCGTTGAATGGATCAATAAGGTGCAAATGGAGGTTAGCGGAGCAGCTATCTCCTGCTCCGCCCTCTTCGACGATCACGCCCCTGGCTTCGGTGAGCGTATCTCGATGCGAGATATTCTCGCCAACTACAAATTTCCGAATACGCTGCGTGTCTTAAGAGTAACCGGGCAAGACATCCGTGAAGCTCTTGAATTATCGGCGACCTATTTCTTGCTGGAGGCTGATGGCCACATCGGTGTTCATCCATCCTTCCTCCTGCCAAAGCCCCAGCCTTATAACTACGATATGTGGGAGGGTGTGAGCTACACCCTTGACATATCACGTCCCGCAGGACAGCGAGTGGTGAGGCTGGAGATTGATGAAATGCCACTTCAACCCGAAGACGAATATGAGGTAGTCATGAACAATTACCGAGCAAGTGGCGGGGGTGGGTTCGATATGTTCCGCGGTAAGCCTGTCATCAAGGAACTACAGACGGACATGGCAGAGCTGCTCGCCGACTACATCCGTTCGAAACGAACCATTACCACCACCGTGAACCACAACTGGCGTGTAATCAGCAAGAGCTGACTCTCCAACTAACTACGAGCACTGCAAATACAAAAAACAGGAGCTATCGGATAATTGATCCTAGTAGCTCCTGCTTTTGTACAGCATGTTACATAACTCGGGTTCAATCACCTTTGGAGACAAGATATCAATATCTTGCTGCCAGGTATATTGCCGGATATGATTTCAGGTGTAATGATATTATGATCATCGTCGTTAGCGGAAAGCGGGGAAGCTCTAGCGAAACGAAGTGCTCGCCTTTAAGCTTGATGTTCATCCACCTATTTCCTTCGTTCATAAGAACATCAAGCTTAACAGCGGTCGACAGGGTTCCCCACTCGCAGCGGCTCCATGCTCATATCATACTCCGTTATCCCTTAACCAGCTTGGAACGAAGGCGATTGGATACCCACTCGATAATAAGGATCAGGACCACCAGCCCAATGAGGATGGCCCCGACCTGGTTCCATTTGTAGCTTCGCATGGCGAAGATCAGTGGTGCACCAATCCCGCCCGCGCCGACGAGACCGAGAATGGATGCCTCACGCATATTCATGTCGAAGCGATAGATCATGACGGACAGGAAGACCGAGAACAGCTGGGGTACGATTCCGAAACGGATTTTCTCAAATGTCGTACACCCAATCGAGGTCATCGATTCCAGGACTTTCGTATCCAACTCCTCGATCGCATCCACGAAGAGCTTGGACAGCATACCGATTGAGACCAACCCTACAGTCAGCACTCCGGCGAACGGTCCGGGGCCCGTTACACGAATCAGCATCAGACCATATACAAGCGCCGGAACGGTCCGAATCGTAATAAGCAGCAGCCTAGTAACCCAGGATACGGGCCTTGGCACCACATTGGATGCAGCCAGAAAAGCAAGCGGGACTGCCAACACCGACCCTACCAGCGTACCCAGAAAGGCAATGGCCACGGTCTGAAGCAGCAGGTACAATACGCCTTGCTCCGTGAAATTAAAGAGCAGAGCCAGATCTGGCTGAAACAGTCCTTTGAAAATATTAATCGCAATTCCCGCTCCGCTCTGATCGATATCCTTCAGATTCACTGTCGTCAGTGACCATACAAAGAGTACGAGAATTACTGCCATAATGGTCAGGAGGTAGCGTTGACTGCGTGGTGCAGCCTGCAGCTCCTTTTCTACTGTCGTCATAAGCCCTATATTCTCCCTTAGGAATAAATTTCATAAATGAATCAACACGATTTTTGGTAATTAGATACAGACAAACTAAACCGTTTTTATCTATATCTAGTCCTACATTGAAGCAGCTAAAGATATTATGAAATTTATTCCTAGATTAACTTTTTCCGGAAATGCTCGCTAATCGTCTCAATGATGTACACAGTGACGATCAACGACAAAATAATCATGCCGACGCTGGAATATTCCCGCCAGCCCAGATTCTCATTGATGAGCAGTCCGATCCCGCCAGCCCCTACATAACCCAGAATCGCTGCATAACGGACATTGCCCTCAAAGCAAAATAGGGAGGTCGACAGATAACTTGGAAGGATCTGCGGGAGCGTGGCGTAGCGAAAAGCCTGGATTCTCGTCATCCCGATGGACTCCATTGCCTCAAAGGCTCCCATATCGACGTTTTCGATCTGCTCATAGACCAGCTTCCCTACGTACGACACGGTAAAGAGCATGATTGCTACCGTACCTGCCATCGGCCCCAATCCGAAGATAAAGGTAGCAATCAGCGCAGTCACTAGTGTCGGCATCGTTCTCAGCAGACTCAGTAATGTCTTGCTGACGATGACGACGAATTTGTTATGAACAATATTCGAAGAAGCCAGTACAGCCGCCGGGAGGGCAAGCACCGCCCCGATCATGGAGCCAAGCAAGGACATTTTGAGCGTATCCAGAAGAGGTCTCCATATGGATGAGAAGCTGCTCCAATTCGGAGGAATCATATTCCCGATAATTACGAAAAATTGGCCAATACGCGAGAACATCACATCCAGCTTGAACCCGGTGAACTGAACTGAGAAGATGGTACAGATCAACAGAATAATCATGATCAGCGGGGTTCTGGATCTTCTTTGCAGAACGACCTTGCCGCTGGGCAGCTTGATCTGATGTGGAGGAAAGAGCTTATCCACCATAGACGGAGCCTCCTCCTACCGCAACTGGCTCTGCTGCATGATCTTTAAAGGACGCCTTCTCCTCCTCAAATTTGCCTCCATAAATATGCTCCAGAATGTCCGTGGTCACTTGGGAGGCTGCGCCATCAAATACGACCTCACCCTTACGAATTCCAATAATGCGGTCCGCATATTCCAACGCGATCTCTACATGGTGGATATTCATAATGACGGAAATGTTCATAGCCTTGTTAATGTTCTTGAAGTCGTCCATAACAATACGGGACGTCACCGGGTCCAGCGAGGCAATCGGCTCATCCGCCAGAATGATATCAGGACTCTGGGCCAAGGTTCGCGCCAGTGCTACCCGCTGCTGCTGACCGCCTGACAGCTGATCTACACGGACGAACGCCTTGTCTAGTATGCCGACCTTATCCAGCGCCTCCAGGGCTTTGATCTTCTGCTCTTTAGTGTATAGCCCAATCCACTTACGCCATTGCGGTAGATCCGGCACGAAGGAGACCAGTACGTTATTGATGACCGTCGTTCTCGTCACCAGATTGAAGGATTGAAAGATCATTCCGATTCTCCGCCGAAAACGTCGAACCTGCTTCCCCTTCAGCTTGGTCACGTCTACCTTATCAACCAGCAATGTGCCTCCTGTGATGTCATGCATTCGGTTGATGCAGCGAATGAGCGTAGATTTACCAGCACCAGAAAGTCCGATAACTGCTACGAACTCCCCCTGCTCAATCTTCAGATTAATGTCTCGCAATGCGGTTGTTCCATTGCTGTAAGTCTTATCAACATGATTAAATTCGATCATGGAACTACTCCAATCGTTAATAGTAAGAGATTCATAAAACGGTGGGAAGATTCATAAAACCAATGAGAACATCCAAAAAACCGATGTTCTCATTGGTCTACATGATGGGCAATCGCTGATATTTACCGTAAGTGCCACTGTTACTGTTACTTGCTACTGCTGTTACTTGATGTTACTGCTCAATACTATGATTATTCTGCCTATGGCTTTTTCCTAATGTTGTTGTCTTACTTCTTCATATTTCTGAGCAGCTCTTGGGCTTTTCTCTCGCCATCGTAATCAGCTGCTTTAGCTTCCTTGTAGCCTTCATGCGTGTAGACTGCGATGACTTCTTTGCCTTCTGGTGTCTGTGCAATAGCGATGAACGCTTTTTGCAGTGCAGCCTTGAAAGCATCATCCACGATTGGGCTTGTCTTGCTGACACTGATGGTATCGTTATAGATAGGCTGTGTTACACCGATAACATTCGTCTCATCCCAGATCGTGCCGCTGCGGCCAAAGTCTTTGGTCCATTGATCCACATAGTCTCTTCTTGCATCCGCATAAGCTACGATAATGTCAGCTTGTCCGGAAGCCATTCTCGCAAAAGAGCTACCATAAGAATCAGACTGTGTAACATGAGCAAGATCTGTCAGACTCTTCTGGAAATTATCTTGCAACCACAGTGTAGGATAAATGTATCCGGCAGAAGATGAGGAAGACATTACAGCCCAGTTCGCACTGTTCAGATCCTCCCAAGTCAATTGCTCGCCTTTGTTTACTTTCTCAGCCAGCTCTTTACCTTTCTCCGTAGGACCCGCTATGAAAAGGCTGCGGTAATAGGTTACTTGATCACTTGTAGGATCTGTCGGCTTGTTATCATTCCAATCCTTCGCCGCATCGGAATCATTGGACAGTCCCGCACGGGTTGCCGTCAGAATGACGTCTGCGCCATCATCATACAGAGCATAAGTACCACCTGGAATAAAACCGATATCTGTAGTACCTGCTGACAGTGCTTCACCGACAGCTTCGTATGTGGTTCCAACATTGATGTCTACGTTACCCACCGTATAGCCTTCTGTCTCCAGTTGCTTCTTGAGAAGCTCTTTAAGTGGCTCGGTTGCTGTTACGATCTGCTCCGGATCTTTGGATGGTACAAAGCTTACCTTCAGCTCCGGAATTTCCTTGTTTGCGGAAGAGGTATCCCCAGTGGTTTCCCCTGCTGGTTGCGTTCCGGCTCCGTTGCTTTCTGTAGTGGTGCCTACACCTCCGGATGCGCAACCTGCCATCATCCCTATGACCAAGATCCACAGGGCAACAAACATCAATCTGTTTTTGACTCTCACGTACACTGACCCCTTTTTTGGTAGATTTGTTAGCACTCTGGAACGATACCAAACATGAACTATCATACTGCTGAAGTATCAGCGCGAGTTCAAATCTATGTAAAGGAAATGAAAAAATTAGCATATCTTGAATATGGCAGGATGACCGGGACGAGCCATTTCGATAAAAAAACAAAAAATCAGAAATAAAAGTAGAAATAGAAATAAAAATAAGCTGTCATCAATCGTCCTTGATGACAGCTTATCATTTAGAAATCAAGATAATGTCTGGGATACTCCCGTTGTATAGAAGAGTTCACCAGTCATACATAGCCAATCTGGTACAGCCTAATGAATCATATTATATAAAGAGATTAATCCCAGATTGATCCGCTTGCCCCAGGTAGTAGCCAACGCCGCCAAGCTGTACACCCTCAATCAGCTCCTCTGGCTTGATGCCCATGACATCCATGGACATTTGACAGGCGACAAGTTCGACCCCTTGCTGAACAGCTGTCTCGATCAGTTGCTCCAAGGAAAGAATCCCCTGGCCTTTCATTATACCGCGGATCATTTTAGGACCCGCACCAAACATATTCATCCTAGATAGTGGGAGCTTTCGGCTGCCGCGTGGCATCAGGAGGCCGAACATACGACTGATCCCATTTTTGGCTACATCTACTCTGGTGGACTTGCGAATGACATTCAATCCCCAGAACGTGAAGAACATCGTAACCTTCTTGCCGCTGGCAGCTGCTCCATTGGCAATGATGAATGATGCAATGGCTTTATCCAGATCACCGCTGAATACGACCATGCTAGTGCCGGATGCGGATACGCCCCGATTCGGCTCGGCGTTCGGTTCTATATCCTTCCCCTTCTGAATATAAGCCTCGATTCGCCCACCTGGCAGCCTGCCCAGTTGGAGCAGGTCAGCTTGAACCATGTTGGCCCATGAGCGAATGTCCTCGTAGAAGCCAGGATCTGATGCGATAACATGGAGCACTTGGCCTGCGGTCAGCTGATCCATCTGCTGGCGCACTTTAATTAACGGACCGGGACAGGATAGCCCGCAGGCATCAAGCACGACATCAGCTTGCGCAAAATGAACATTAGCAGTGTCTGACGTACTGTGAGCTATGAACTCATACGCAGCTGCTGCAGGGGCCGCGCTGGCGGCTGCGATCTCCCTCTCGACTGTCAGCCTTTTGGTACCGACAACTCCTTGACCAGGCTGATACATGAACATTTGATAGCTCTTGTATCCTCCCGTCAGATTCCTGACCTTATATCCCAGCTGCCTCAGGATTCTTGAGGCTGTATATCCTCGGAGACCCACCTGGCAATAGACCCAAATCTCCTTCTCCCGATCCAGCTCCTGCAATCGTTCGCGCAGCTCATCTACAGGAATAAGTACCGAGCCTGGGATGTGGCCATTGTTATGCTCCAGCGCTGTTCGTACATCAACCAGAATCGTATACTCGGGATCACGTCCTTGCAGCTCCTGCGGGACGAATACGTCCACTAGGCCCATCAATACATTGTCTGCGGTGTAGCCTGCCATGTTCACAGGGTCCTTGGCTGAGGAATAGGGAGGAGCGTAAGCCAGCTCCAGCTCGGTCAGATCCGTCACCGTGCCCCGCATCCGAATGACCGTCGCAAGGGCATCCATACGCTTATCTACGCCCTCATAGCCGACCACTTGCGCACCCAGAATGATCCCCTCATCGTTAAACAGCAGCTTGATGGTCATTGGCATCGCTCCTGGATAATAAGTCGCATGTGAGGAGGGATGAACATAGATGACGTGATAAGGTATGCCTTCTCTGATTAACGTCTTCTCATTGTTCCCTGTCGACGCTGCTGTCATATCGAACACCTTCAGAATGGACGTACCTTGAGAGCCGGCATATGTTCTGTTCAGTCCACAGATATTATCTGCAGCAATTCGTCCCTGCTTGTTGGCAGGACCTGCAAGAGGCACTGCTGTGATTGAGCCATTGACATAATCCCTGACAGCCACGGCGTCCCCTACTGCGTACACATCTTCCAGACTTGTCTCCAATCTCTCATTTACAATGATATGGCCGCGTGGCCCCAGTTCGATCCCGCTCTCCCGCAGAAAATCCGTGTCCGGGGTAACCCCAATAGCAAGTAACACCATGTCGCCTTGAACAGAGGATCCATCTGCCATGTACACCTCAATACCATCTACTGCATCCCGGAACGATTGAACTCTACGGGACATGAGCAATTCCACGCCACGCTGCTCCATCTCCTTCGCAAGAATACCAGCCATTTCCGAGTCCAATGGTGAGAGGATCTGAGAGCCTCCTTCGATCAAAGTGACGGCGAGGCCAGCTTCTCTCAGATTCTCAGCCATCTCCACACCAATGAAGCCCCCTCCAATGACAATGGCTGATGAAATACCGTCTTCGGTAATCATCTGTCTTATGCGATCTGTATCCGGAATGCTGCGCAGCGTATGGATACGTGAACTATCAATGCCCGGAAGCTGCGGCTTCAGCGGTCGTGCACCCGGAGACAGAATAATCTGATCATAGCTCTCCTCATAGCTTCCACGTTCCTTGCTCTGGATATGGACCATCTTCCTGTCTGGATCTATGCTAATAACTTCGCTGTCCACCCGAATATCCAGATTGAACCGTTGCCGCATGGCTTCTGGAGTCTGCACCATTAGCCTGGAACGGTCCGTTATCACTCCTCCGATATAATACGGCAGACCACAGTTCGCATAGGATATATACGAGCCTCTCTCAACCAGAATAATGTCGGCATTCTCATCCAGTCTTCTCAATCTGGCCGCAGCAGATGCTCCCCCTGCCACCCCGCCAACAATGACAATTTTCTTACCCATGAAATACTTCCTCCTCTGCAACTAGCACCCTTACCAGTTGTCTGATCCGGTCATTCGCAATCGTATAGTATACTTCCAGGCCGTTGCGCTTCGCCTCTACGATCCCTGCACTACGCAGCTTCTGCAAATGCTGGGATACTGTTGATTGTGGGAGATCCAGGCATTCCTGCATGAAGGCCACATTGCACTCCTTCTTCGTTAGCAACCCATTGACGATACAGAGCCTTACAGGATGGGCCAGTGCCTTCAGCAGCTCTGCAGCTTCTCCATAAGTTGTGATGACATCCTTTTGCATGAGTATTAATCCCCTTATAAAATCGTTATATCCGTATATTACGATATAACGATATAAAATGCAAACTCTGTACTACCTTGCTCAGTTCTTGTACGCCAAAAAGCAGCAATTCTCCAACAGGAGAACGCCGCTCTGCTTGACTAATAGATTTTGAGTGCGAGCCTGTACCCGACCAAATCTGATCTCATGCAACTATGACTTCAATACAGAAAGAATGCTCACAGCCCATTCCAGCAGACGTAGATCCTGACCACGGCCAGCAATTATGGAGATCGCCAGCGGACAGCCCTGATCGATTCCAAGCGGAATCGTTAGCTGTGGCAATCCGCATAATCCGGCAATACAGGTCAGCTGCATGGTCTGGCTTCTGCGCTTCTCGATGTACGACCCGGCAAGTCCCAGCTGGGGGGCTAACCCTGGCGTAGTCGGAATAACCAGCAATTCCCCATTCGAGAGCATACTGGTCAACCGCTCTACCATCTGCTGCCTCCGGTGCTGTTGCTCTCTATAGGTCGCCTGCTCAATGGTACGAGCCCAAGCGAAGCGATCGGCAATATCGGGCCCAAAGACAGGCTTCGTACGCTCAATCCATTCGCCGTGGGTCTGCCATATTTCATAGCCCTGTATGATACGAAATACGCTCATCCATTCAGCCAGCCCCTCTGGAGCAGCACGTACCACTTCACGTTCCCCATGCATGCTCCCCAGCTTGCTTAACTCATCCTCCAGAATGCTGCGGCTGCTCTCGTCGGCCAGCTCCCACGCCTCCTCAGCGAATAGCATGCGCATGAATCCGACTTTTCCGAATCCGTTATAAGGTAACAATGCTCGGCCGAGCCTCAGCATTAGCTCAGGATCACGAGCTATCCAGCCCACTGTATCAAAGCTACCTGCCAACGGAATGACACCGTCTAACGACACACTACCGTGAGTTGGCCGCATCCCATATACACCGCAATAAGCTGAGGGTACCCGGACAGAGCCACCCGTGTCTGTACCCAGCGCAAAATCAGCTATCCCAGAAGCCACAGCCGAGGCCGAGCCGCTGGAAGAGCCACCTGGTATACGATCCGGGGCTTGAGGATTCAATGGCGTTCCATAATGAAAATTCTCACCGTTCAGGCTATACATCAGTTCGTCCGTATGCGTCATCGCCGACAGCTCCGCCCCTTGCTGTAGAAGAAGCCTTACTGCCTCAGCATGCTGCTCAGCTGGAGCATGCGACGAGAGCCAGGTTGGATTTCCAGCACCATTGGTATGGCCCCTGACGGAAAATACATCCTTCACCATAAAGCTCAGACCGCTCAGGGTGCCCTCGGCCAGAGGCTCCACTGCGACGGCTCGGACCACCGCACTGTGTGCGTGATTCATGTTATGACCTCCTTCCAGAGGACCCTGATTGCAGTCCAACTGTCCATGCTTCCACCCAATTAGCCATGGTTCAACGTGATACCATCTTAAGAGGGGTATTGATCTTACGTAAACCAATCCAGCATATTTTTGGATGAAGCGCTAATGAGACAGCAGGAAATTAGCATTATATATAAGCCGAGTTAATGCATCGAATTGCAGAGGCTCATTCACCCTCATCATCATCCAGCAGCTCGCTGAGCATACGCTCCCGATTGTTCATGAATTCTTTGGTGACGATATAATGGTCTGTCTCCTCCAGACTGCACCGATTCAGCCCCTGCTCGTCCACCTTGTAAATCCATGATTGCGGATACGCCATAATAATCGGGGAATGCGTAGAAATGATGAATTGGGAGCCTTGCAGCACCAACTGATGAATGCGAGTCAGCATGGCCATTTGACGGAGCGGGGATAGGGCAGCTTCCGGCTCATCAAGAATATACAGTCCATTCCCGCGAAAACGATGCACAAATGCAGCGAAGAACGACTCACCATGCGATTGCTCATGCAACGATTTCCCGCCATATGCATCCTTGATCTTGGGCCCTGGTACCGCATCCAGCTCGTCCATATCCAGCTCGTCTATATGTGTGGCCAGATTGTAATAGCTCTCCGCTCTGAAGAAAAAACCATCTCGTGCCTGACGCGTGCTTCGTACCAGTCGCAAGTAGTTATGCAGCGAGGAATGTGTCGCCTGTGTAGAGAAGGCATTATTTCGCGTTCCACCTTCGGCATTGAAGCCCCAAGCCACGGCTATCGCTTCCATCAGCGTGGATTTGCCCGCACCATTCTCGCCTACAATATAAGTGACCACAGGATGAAAATGTAGCTCCGACAACTGCCTGACGACCCCCAAATTGAACGGATAGATCGGGTCATGTGGAATCATCTGCCTATGAAGCTGAACCGCCCGCAAAAAAGGCTCACGCCCAATGGTATTGTCATCTAATCTGCTCATAGCCGCCTCCCTCTTCAATCAGTATTAAGCTTGGATAGCAACCGTCACCTCTTGTTGGCATTTTCCTATTAAAATTATAACCCAAGTCCAACGTACGAAGCATTCTGATTGCAGTTCTTCTTTTCCACTAGCTATTAGCTCTATTGAAAGCAAAATAAGGCCTGCGAGGCACCCTCCCAGACTCGGGAGTAGTGTCTTGCAGACCTTTATAGAAGATCTTGCAGTCTTCGAAAACCTCGTAGAGCTTATAGAAATCTTACTATCTCATTATCTAGTCCAGGACATGTATTGGCGAAAAATCTACGACCTCTCCATCCTTTACGGTGTGAAGAGAGAGCCGTTGGGCATGTAGCTGCCGCAGAAACCGATGAAATACATAAATGGAGTCCGTAATACAGGACAGGTCCGGGGTCAATACGATAGAAGCCTGGTCCAGCCCGGGCGCTAGCTGCTCAGGATCAAATTCATAATCCTGCTGCGCTCCCACACGAACCACCTCTCCGCTCTTCCATCCCTTCTCCAGCAAATATGACTGACACCCCTCCAGCTGCAAGGCCTCACTTCTCTCATCCGCAGCCCTGATCAATATGAGCACCCTCATGCCATGCTCCCCCTGTCCCCAAAGAACCTGAATTCAAGAAATTATACACTCTTGCTTCAGTCTATGCAGGACAGGACAGGATCATGCCGCGATAACGAGCCACCATCATCCATCCATGAGGTATGACCCTCACAGCCTATATAGGAATTTAGCCCTTCAGCAAGTCATTAAGACATACCGCTCCATATGGGCGCACATGAATGACGAAAGTTGATGTATCGACAGTCTTCTTGATCAGCTCTTCATAACCAGCTACATATTCATCTGGCAGGATTGCCAGAATAACGCCGGCGAATCCGCCGCCATGCACACGACAGGCTCCCTGACCAATGCGCTTCAGGTACAGCTCTGTCACTGCCAGGGTAATGGAAATTCCCTGCTCCTTGACGTTGGAATCCTGATATACATTTTGCAGCCATTTCCACGAGGAGTTCCCGGACTCTGTAATCAAGGACAGGAAGTCATCAAATTTATTGCTTGTCAGAGCCTCCACCTGGGCATCCACACGATCGTTCTCCGCGAGGAAGTGCAATGCACGCATAACCGCACGATCCCCTGCTTGTTCCCGTAGCTGCTTCAGATTCGCATAGATCTGCTCCTCAGTCACATCACGCAGTACCTCTGCACCCAACAGACGAGCAACCGCCTTCATCTCATTCGGCACAGCAGCATAATCCTCTGTCAGATCGGCATGGTTACCGCCTGTGTTGACGATGACAAGCGAGTATCCGCTCTCTCTGAAATTGTAGGGTACAGGATTAATGACAGGTGTAGCCGGATTCGCAAAATCAATAGCAATGAATCCACCGTAACCGCATGCCATCTGGTCCAATAGACCGGAAGGCTTATTCCAGAAGTGGTTCTCCGCATACTGCCCAATCTTGGCCAGCGCAACGGTATCCTGCGAGCCTTCATTGTAGAATGTGTTCAGAATCGTTCCGATCAGCATTTCGAAGGAGGCAGATGAGCTAAGACCAGAAGCCGGGATGACATTCGTGCTCACATAAGCCTGGAATCCTCCCACTTGTAGCCCTTGTGCTGCGAAGCCTGCGGAAATCCCGCGAATCAGTGCTGCTGTACCGCCTTCGCCAGACTGAGGGGACAAGTCGCTAATATCAATGACGAACTTATCCGCATATCCTTCAGAAATGATCGTAATGACTGGAGCATCTACCTTGGAAGCGGCTGCAATCGTGTCCAGATCGATACTGGCTGCGAGTACTTTACCATGGTTATGGTCGGTATGATTGCCTCCGATCTCGCTTCTGCCAGGGGAGCTGAACAGCACAGGAGCCGAAGCACCAAAATGCTCTTGATACGCTTTCAACAATGAAGTATAGCGCTCTGTCTGTTCGCTGAGCTTAGCTGTTCCGTACAGCTCCTCCAAAACTTGCTGCCATGTCTGCTGCTGTAACAATTCTGATGTCATCTTCAATTTCCTCCAAATATAAGACTATACTTCATACACCTGCGGCTGATGCTGCCCTCATCTTGCACGGGTTGCCCTATTTCGCTATATGCTCGCCTATTGTCGATTGGTGATCGCAGATATCTTATTGATCCATAGCATTCACTCTGAGAGAGCTGATAGCTTTCATAGGCCTTCAAATTAATTCAGGAAGCCCTCAAGCGCCTGCGTAGGTCGGCCATCTGTTCCCCAGGCTCCTTTGTTGTAGCCACCGTTGTAGCCCGGAGTAGCGGCAGGCTCCCAATAGAATACACCCTTGCCTCTTCCACCCGATAGATTCCTTACCTTCTGCTTGATATCCGAAATAAAGCTTTTAGCAGCCGCAGCTTCATTATACTCCAAACCGATTTCCGAAATCACAACATCTTTTTTGTATTTGCTAATCACATTATTTGCATTCTGAATCGTCTGATTCACTTTGCTCTGCCAGTCGGACTTGGAAGGATACAGGGACATACCCACCATATCAAAATTAGCGCCATTGTCAATCAGTCCGCCAATATTCCATTCATACAGCGCACGATCCTCACCGGTAGCGAGGTGCACAATGGTCTTCGTGCTGCTGCTAACCGACTTGACGGCATTATGCCCCGTGTTCACGAGCCACGCATAATTCTTCATATTTTGCGATGCCCTGCCATCCGGCCACAGCATACCGTCGCTGGTCTCATTACCGATCTGCACCCAATCCGGCGTAACTCCCTTGTTCTTCATCGTGTTCATGACATAGACCGTATGACTCCACACCGCATCCATCAGCTGCTGAAAATTATGATTGCGCCATGCATAAGGCTTGTTTTGCTTGCCTGGATCAGCCCAGGAGTCACTGTAATGCAATGTCAGCATGACGCTCATTCCCAGCTTCTTGGCACGAGCAGCCAGCTCGGCAGCCTTGTCGGCATTCATATAGCCGCTGGCATAATCACTCATATTAGGGTTCACCCATACGCGAATTCGTACCGAGTCAATCTGGTAGTCATCACGCAAAATTTGCAGTACATCCTTCTGCGTCCCCTGCTTATTCTTCCAGGTGTAGCCCTGTGCCTCCATTCCGGCTACCCATAGTATGTTTTGGCAATCTTCCAGCCTTCTCGACATATCCTGCGTCCTGCAGAAAATGTCACTCTACCAGCTAATTATTGGATCGGTCCCACAATACGAATACAAGCAGCAACCCTTATGAGCTGCCGCTTGCTATACGGTTCACAAGTCAGATCGAGTAGACGGGCAGCAACGCAGAGAACGAATCCAGCTTGCGTCCCTTGAAATCGAACATCGTGAGGTTCCCCCAATTGTTCGGATGACCAACGGACCATTCAGGCTTGGATGGAATCCAGGCAGGCTCCCAATAGTAGAAGCCCACTCCACGATTGTCAGGAACCTCACGAAGGATGCGAAGCAGATCCTCCAGGTAACGGCGTTGTCCTTCTACTGTAGCTGGATACCCCGGTAGCAGCTGCTCCTCCTGATTGAAGATCCATTCATGGTCCATAAGCTGCTCCAGCGTCCACGGATAAGCAGTTTCAACAACGATGATGTCTTTACGATAACGTTCCGCGAGCTCATTCATGTTATCCCGCAGGGCTTCGAGTGTGCCATGCCACCAAGGATAGAAGGACAGGCCTATTGTATCGTACTCGACACCAAGCGCTTCAAATCGGTCATAGAACTGGCGGCTGGCGGCGGCATCCCCGCCACGGTCGATATGAATCATAACCTGAATGTCCGGGTCTACGGACTTGACGGCAGCAATCCCATATTTCACGAGTCCCGCGAACTGCTCCCACTGCTCGTCCGTATTATGCTCTCCATCGACGCGTCCTTCACTCCACAGCATGCCAGGAGTGATTTCATTCCCGACCTGCACCATATATGGAAGAGCATCATGCTCCTTCAGCTCACGCAGCACATCTGCTGTATACATGCACACGGCGCGCTGCAGCTCCTCATAGGACAGCTTCTCCCATGCGGCTGGCTTCCATTGGTTGGCTGGATCTGCCCATCGGTCTGAGTAGTGGAAGTCCAGCAGGAATTGCATGCCTTGCTTCTTGATCCGCTTAGCTACAGCTACGGTACGTTCCAGGTTGCAGAAGCCGCCCTGCGGATCATTCCAGATCCGCAGACGTACGGCATTCACATGATTATCCTTAAGCATGGCAAGCAAATCCTGCGCTCTGCCATTCTCATCATAATAGTGCCCACCATGCTGCTCGATTTCATCCATAAAGGATACATCCATCCCTTGAATGAAAGGCTTGTACTCATAGCCCACCACTACTCCCCCACTCCAACTTGTTATAGTTACTTCATCTATTAACCTTTAACCGATCCCAATGTCATCCCTTTTACGAAGAAGCGCTGCAGGAATGGATAGACGATCAGGATCGGTGCACTACCAATGAAGATCTGAGCGGCTTTGACCGTATTCTGCGAGATCAGCTCCATTTCGATCGGGTTCATGCTCATTGAACTCATATCACGCTGGATAATAACCGTCTGCAGGAACGTCGCAAGCGGGAACTTGTTGGCATTGTTCATATAGAGCAGGCCGTCGAACCAGGAGTTCCAATGGAACACCATGCTGAACAGTGCAATCGTTGCAATCGAAGGTAGGGAGATCGGCAGATAGATGCTGAACAAGGTTCGGAAATGTCCTGCTCCATCGATCAGCGCAGCCTCCTCCAGCTCATTCGGAATACCACGGAAGAAATTCAGCATCAGAATAATCAGGAACGTGTTGATCGCCCCCGGAAGCACCAGCACCCAGAAGGAATCAATCAGACCAAGCTTCTGAATTACGATATAGAATGGAACCAAGCCGCCGTTAAAAATCATACTGAATACGAACATCCATGAGTATACATTTCTTCCCTTGAACACCGAGTTCTCCTTGGACAGCGGGTACGCTGCCAAAAACGTAAGGAGTAGGGTAAGCGCAGTGCCGATGACCGTACGCATAATAGAGATTCCGATGGAATTCAGGAAGACTGGATTGTTCATCGTCTTCTTGTAGGATTCCAGTGAGAAGCCTACCGGCCACAGATTGACCAGGTTAGCGTCGGCCGCCGACTTGGCACTGAAGGATACTGCCAGCACGTGAACCAGCGGAATGATGCACATGATGGCCAGAAAAATCAGAAAGCATGTATTGATGATGCTGAATACGCGATATGGTAATGTTTTATGATACACGGTTCTCCCTCTTTTCTTAATTCATGTCAGGCTCCAAGCCACAATTAGTGGTTGTTTGGCGGGCGATGAGCTGCTAACAGTCAACCACTGATATTTTGATTTGAACCTCATTTCATACGTAATCAGAAGATACGATATCCAGCCCATTTGTAAGCAAGTCTGTACGAGACCAGAATCAGCACCATACTAATCACTGACTTGAACAAGCCAATCGCTGTACCGAAGCCCATCTCACCGCTCAGAATCGCTGTGCGATACACGAACGTATCAATGATGTCCCCCGTCTCATACACAAGCGGATTGTACAGGTTGAATATTTGGTCGAAGCCTGCATTGAGTACGTTACCGAGAGCCAGTGTACCCACTACCATCAGCATTGGGACGAGCGAAGGTACTGTAATGTGCAGCGTCTGCTTCCAGCGTCCGGCACCATCAATCTCTGCTGCTTCGTACAGAGCCGGGTTAATCCCCGCGAGTGCGGCCAGGAAGACGATCGTATTGTATCCGAACTCCTTCCACACATCAGTCAGAATCACTGTGAACCGGAACCAATCATTATCACCGAGGAAAAAGATCGGACCAGCCCCGAACACTCCGAGCACCCGGTTGACCAGGCCATCTGTAGCAAGCAGATCAATCAGGATACCGCCCAGAATGACCCAGGACAGAAAGTGAGGCAGATAGACCAGTGTCTGTACTGTACGTTGCAGATATATCTTGCGCACCTCATTCAGCAGAATCGCGAATACGAACGGCACGAACAGGTTAAAGAATAGCTTAAGCACGGCAATAATTACGGTATTCCAGATGACCTGCACGCTGTCTTCGCGCTCGAACAGATAACGGAAGTTGTCCAGTCCTACCCATTGCGAGCCTGAGATACCGAGCCAGGGCTTATAGTCCTGGAACGCCATTACGATCCCGCCCATCGGGATGTAATTGAATATGATCAAAAATATAACGGCCGGCAGCAGCATGACGTGAAATGGCCAGGTTTTCTTTAAGGTTTTCATCTTAGTCCCCCTGTAGTTCTTCTCAAGCTTCCATCAAGCTTCCTATAATGCGATTATATCAACCGCCCCTAAGCGCCAAACAGCACATAAAAGCAAGATAAATGGCACAAAAGCAACCTCTTTCCGCCAGGATGCTGCACACGCTACTGTGGATTGAAAATCGCTCAATAAATGATGCAAAATGCTCACAAGTCTAATGCCATGTTTTGGGCAAAAAAAAGCTGTAGCCCTACTCTAATCAAAGAGTGGGGCTACAGACAGAGTCAGGCTCAAGCAAGCATCAACCTGACGTCATTGCTGGTACAAACAGCTTATTTCTTCACACTTTCATACCATGTGTTAACTTCCTCGGTGATCTGATCTCCTCCGCCTGCTTTCCAGGTCTGTACGAAGGTGTCAAAGGCATCTACCGGGCTCTTGCCATAGATAATTTCATTGAAGGTCTGGTTCTCAACCTTGTTCAGATAATCCAGCTTGGACTTCATCGTCTGTGTCGTAGGGCCTGTGAACATGTTCTTGAAGGAAATATCCTCTTGGCTCATCAGGATTTGAGCAGCCGCCGGAGTCTCCTTACCATAGTTCACCGCTACGTCCTTCTCCAGCTTCGTTACAGGCTCCTTGCCTTCCGCCAGATTAATGAGTGCCTTCATCTGCGCATCAGGAATACGGGCACCGTCCCGAACGAGCAGATAACGCACAGCATTGACATATCCGCCATCAATCTTGTCGATCGGCATTTGCTTGCCTTCTGCATCGAGCTGGTAGTCATAGCCTGCAAACAGACCGTTATCATACTCGCTGCCTGGCTCTGGATTCGCATAATTATCGAACAGATAGTTCTGGTACGTGAAGAATGCTTCCGGATGCGCCATATCCTTCTTGATCAATGTCACACCGTTCGTGAACTGCGTACCATGACGCATCGCCTTGCCGTCAGGTCCAGCCGGAATCGCGATAGGCTTCCATACGGCGCCTGGTGCATTCTTGACTGTATCCTGCAGCGGCCAGCCGCTCATCCAGTATGGCCCTGGAATAATACCAGCAGTACCGGCAACCGCAGGCTCTGATGTCTTATTCTCATCCCAAAGTGCAGCCTCCTGCGGAATATAGCCCTTCGTCAGCCACTCGTTCAGCTTGATCAGGCCATCCTTCATGCCTGGATTGATGGAGCCGTATTCCAGCTTGCCATCTGCCCCGAGATTCCATTGCTGCGGCAGTGTGCCGTATGCGCCGAATACCCAGGAAGGATCACCCATCCATGTATTCATGGAGGTCTTGAAGCCGATGCTCAGCGGTACGACCCTGGCAGGTGCCAGACCGTCAGGGTTGTTGTTCTTGAATGCCTCCATGACCTGCTCCAGTTCAGCAATGGTCGTTGGTGCCTTCAGGTTCAGCTTATCCAGCCAATCCTGACGAATCCACAGTACATAGTCATGGTTGTACGCGTAGTCAAGCACTGGAATGCCCATGCGCTTGCCATCACGGCTGTATTGATTCCATACATTCGGGTCCTGCTCCATGGCTTTCTTCCAATTATCAGATGCGAACTTGTCGAACAGCGGGCCGACCTCCTGATACATGCCAGAATCGATCAGATCCTGTGCCAGCAGGTTGTCAGCTGTTCCGATGGTCACGACCTCCGGCATTTCTTGTCCTGAAGACATCGCCAGACGTAGCTTCGTTGCGAATGCACTATTCGTGTCGGTTACAGACCAGAGAGACTTGACGTTAATGCCGAATTTCTCCTTCGCCCACTTGGTGGCTACACTGTCCTCAATGCTCTCACCGTTCTTGAACTCCAATGCCGGGTCGATCCCCCATGCTGTAGTAACGGTCACTTCAGGATCGTACTTTTCTTTGTATTCGTTTTCAAGAGCTGACGAGCTCGTGTCAGCACTATTAGCTCCGTTATTTGATCCCGAACAACCTGCCAGTAGCATACTCAAGGATGCTGTAATGGCGAGAAGCGATACCCATCTCTTTTTGGTCCATTTCGCTCTCAATGCTCTTCCCCCTCAATATCAAAATGATTACCCTTTCATTATAGGTCGGACGAAGACGACAGCCTATGACACATAGTTAAGATTTCTGCACCTTTAGCAACATCTTGAGTTCTGGTGCAGGATGAGCCTCCATAATCAGACACAGCTCACCCTGCTTCGCCCCTATTGGTCACGGAATTCATTCGGTGTCATACCATAGTGCTTTTTGAACATTTTGCTGAAATACTGCGGATTTTGATATCCCAGCTCTGTCGTAATTTCATAGATTTTCTTGTTCGTATGCTTGAGCAGATAGAGTGCCTTCTCCATCCGCATTCGAATAATGTAATCCCCCAGGCCTTCTCCGGTCTCCGCTTTATAGATCTTCGACAGGTACACAGGGTGCAGGTACACCTGATCAGCAAGTGTCTTGACGGACAGCTCCTGTCCCTGATCATGGAAAATCAGATCCTGTACCTGCTTGATGACGTAGCTCTTCGTATGCTGCTCGTTCTGTGACAGGTCGGATTCCAGAGTAGCCAGGACAGACAGAGACCACTCCCTTAGCTGAGGGAGGGATCTGACCGCCCCTTGACTGATCATTGGATCAATGCCACTCTGATTCAATTGATAGAACAATCGCCCCTGCTTATGTGCGATGTACATGAACGCATTGGTCACGGACAGGAATACCTCATATAGGTGCTCCCGTGAAAATGGCTCCTGCTCCATATCGGCATATACCTGCTCAAGCTTGGCACGAGCGCTGTCCCACTGCTTGGATTCCAACAGATGAATCAGTGCAGGCGGCTTGTACAGGCCCTCCAGGGAGCGGACAGAGCTGGCCGACGACCCTTGTCCATCCTCCAGATACATGACTGTTCCCATCTCTGTCTCGGAATGCTCATCCTGATAGATCGAGCTTAAGCCCGATTTATAGGCATCCGGTATACCATGCGGGAAGGTGAACCAGCGGGTAACCGTAATGGAGATGTGCCCTTTCAGATAATTGCTTACATTGCGCTGGAAGCTCTCCACATTCCGTTGTAGCAGCTCTCTGCGTGATTTCCTGTATCCATCATCCAGCTGTTCACGCTCTTGCCGGACTTCCTTCAGCTGAGCGACGAGCATCAGACAGTCATGGGGAGCCGTGCAATGCAGCACTTGGAATGTCTCTGCAAATACCTCCTCCGCAATGTTGCCAATCGCATACTCCATGAGCGATAGCGAGTGGTGGTCCATCGTGCTGAAATAACGGTCTGGCTGGATCAGCAGCATCACTGTCGGCGTGTCGATATGAAATGGGATTTCATACGCCTGCAGCTTGTCCTGAATCGTCTTGGGAGACAGCTGGCGTCCCAGCACCAGATCATGCATCAGATGTGCCCGCAGTACCGTAAAATCCGATTTACGGTTGTAGTGCAGCTTATGCATTTTATCAAAGGCCTCCCACTCATCCTTCAAGGACTCAATCGCTCCGCCCAGACTAACGAGGAATTCCTCGTCATTCACCGGCTTCAGAACGTAATCGAACGCCTGGAGCTGGATTGCCTTCTTGGCATATTCGAAATCCGAATGCCCTGTCAGCACCATACAGCGCACATTCGGCCAGCAGCCGGATACCTCCTCTATAAGCTCAAGCCCGTCCATGCCCGGCATGCGAATATCCGTGACCAGGATGTCTACATCCTGCTCCTCCATAATCGTCAGCGCTTCCTGGGCAGAGGCTGCCTGATAGACCGTGCTGACACCATACTCCTCCCACGGCAGGGTCTGTGCCAGACTCTCCGTCACATAGCTCTCATCATCTACCAGCAATACATGAATCATAGTATGGTATGCCTCCCTTGCTCTTGCTCCGATTCTGAATCATCCAAGCTCCAATGTATGGTCACCCGCAGACCTCCCAGGGGCGAATGGGAAAAGGACAGCGTGGATGAGCTGCCAAAACGCAGCCGCATACGCTGGTACACATTCCATACTCCACAGCCCATATGCTCGTCCATCGGCTGGACAAGTCTAGATGCTAGATTGTGCAGCTCTTCTTCACTCAAGCCTTTGCCATTATCATCAATGTGAATAAGAATATCCTGGTCATAATGCTCTGCTGACAATTCGATCAGCCCCTCAGAGGATGATGGCTCAATTCCATGAATGACTGCATTTTCTACAAAAGGCTGGATCAACAGCGGCGGCACCTGCAGCTTCTCCATGTCTCCCGGTAGCTCGATCTTGTACTGGAGCCGCTTCATCCGCATCGTCTGAATCTCCAGATAATGCGCTGTGAAGGCAATCTCCTCCTGTAGTGACACCATATCACGCTCCTGCCGCGTCGTATATCTGTAATAACGGGACAGATGGTGGGACATGGCGATGACCGCTTCATGATTCTTCAGCTTCGCCATCGAAGTGATGAAGGAGAAGCAGTTATAGAAGAAATGTGGATTAATCTGTGACTGCAGCTGCTTGAGTCTGGCCTCGCGGACGTGAATTTTCTCCACGTACACTTTCTCGAACAACTGCTGAATCTGCTCCACCATCATATTAAAGCGGAGGGCCACGAAGCTGAATTCATTCTGCCCCTTCACCTTCATTCGGACGGAATAATCCTCCTGCATGAGTCGGTGGAATCCGCGCACCAGCTGCCGGATCGGCACCTGCACCTGTGAATACAGCATGTACGCTGCAAGGAAGCTTAGCAGCAGCAGCCCCCCTACTGAACCATAGAACAATTGATTAGACTTGTGGATCGGCTCCAGAATATCTGACAGCGGCGAATAATCAATCAGATACCAGCCTGTCAGCTTGGACAATACTATGTTCACACGATACGTATTCCCATCTACTTGCACCGTGCGATTCTCCATGTCCCGTAGCTCCTCGTGCGATAGCTCCTGAATCAGCTTGTTCGTCAGTTCCTGATCGGCTGTGCGATTCAGTATGACTCCCATTCCCTGCTTATAGTAGAAGGGCTCCTGCCCGCCATCATTTTTGAAGCCGTCCAGCATGCCCTGGATGTTGCTGCTATCGAACTCCACCTTAATCACCATCTGCACCTCATCTGGGCGAATCTGCACGGCATATGGAGTCGACGAGTAGAACGAGAAGGTATATTTATTCTCACCATTCTTTTCGTAGGGCTCAATCTTCCAGCCTGGATGAATGACCGCTTCCAGCTCCTCTCGATCAGGCTCACGCGCATCACGCTCGGACACTACACGATTCAGGGAGGGAGAATAGATGTTCAGACTCGCCTTCCAATTCGAGGAGTTCTCCTGAATACTCAGCTTGGTCTGGATTCGCTTCACCAGATTGATGGTGTCCAGATTCAGATAGTCATCCTCCAGATAAATATCCTGAAAGCTGGATATATCCGGATCATGCATCAGCAGGTTGGGCCAGGAGGAGACCAGCTCAATCTGGGTATTCACCTGACTTTGGAAGAATGCCAGCTGCGCTAGATTGGACTTGTCCAGCTCTTCACTAAGGACGTCGGTGGTCGTGTTGTTGGAATAAAAATAGAGCACCATAACGGGAATTAGCATGATCACCAATATCGTTACGAATTTGGTATAAAAATTGATCTTCACCATCGGATCTTCACCATGTTCCACGCACCTTAGTTATGAATTAACAAAGCTCATCTCGCCTATTATAACGTCCTTCGCATTTGCCATATAGGGCAATTTTGAAACATATAAGCTGTTTTATGAATTTTATGTAAATTTCAGTTTTTTTCAAAAATCAACTTTATTAATTCCCATCATTTGACGACATAATATACATCCTAACTTTATAGAAAGAAGTGGTCTTGTTGAAAAAGAGGGTACACATCTCAGCATTCTTGAAACGAATCAAAAAAGAAACCTTACTTCTAAGAACCCGGATGATTGCTGCATTTATTGCCGTGCTAATCCTCCCCAGTGCATTGATTGGCTATTTCTCCTATCAGAGTGCCAAGGAAGAGGTACGCAACAAAATGTCATCGGCCATACCACAGATTATGAGTCTGGTCGGCAAGACTGTGAACCAGGATATTAGGTCTACACTTGATGATCTCAATACTACTGCTCTCCAATTTAACTCCTCCTCCATAATCTCTGACAAGGAAGGGGTCCAGGATACTTTTAATAAACTGTTGGCGACACGTGCCCATTTGAGTTCAATTGTCCTGGCTAATGCTGATGGTGATTTTGTCAGGTCCCCTGTCAATAACGATCCGGATTTCGATCCTCTTGCGGCAGCCTGGTACACCGGTGGCATGGATCGCAAGGGAGACATATTCATTTCCGATATTTATACAGATGAGAAGACTGGCCAGTTGCTTGTCTCTTTCTCCAAACAGCTCCCCGATGGAAGGGGTGTACTCACCGTGATTCAGGATCTGAAGCCACTAGCTGATCAATTAGCCAGTGTTCACATTGGCGGTGACGGCAACATGGTCATCATGGACCAGAACAGGACGGTACTCGCTGCGGCAGGCTCAGCAGCCAAATCCGGTGCAGTAAGCCTGGGCGGAAAAATGCTTGATATCGTGGACGTCCAGACAGAATCGACCTTGGATGAGAATGGGGAGCTCGCATTCAACGTACATACCATCCCCTATATGGGCGGTGCCCTGGAGATCTACACGGGTGTGGACCCGTTAACAGGCTGGAATTATGTTGCGATCATCGGGCATGGTGATTTCAGCCAAGCTGCCAAGCCCATCCTCAACGTCAGTGTAACGGTTCTTGTGATCTCTGTCATTCTGGCCAGCGTCGTCATTTTCTTGATTCTACGTGCTTTCCTGTTACCTTTGAAGCAGTTACAGATCGCCACCCGCAGTGTACGTGACGGGAATCTCTCGACTCGTGTGAATCTGAAGAGCAAGCACGAGCTCGGCGTACTTGCCGAGGACTTTGACCAGATGACCGTGGCTCTACAGACGATGGTTACGGAGCTGACGCTGACCTCCGACAAGCTCGGCTCCTCCTCTCAGAGAATTCAGGAGAGTACGGAGCAGACCACGAACTCGGTGCAGCGTGTAACGGAGACCATCGCCCAGACCGCTGAGACGGCTGCAAGCAGTGCTTCCTCCTCCGAGCAGACTGCTCAGGCGGTAGAAGAGATGGCCAGAGGCGTAGCGAATATCGCAGAGTCCGCGAATAGCATCGTGGATGCTGCCCAAGATACTGCCCAAGCGGTGAATGTAGGAAGCCAGACCGTGAACGAGGTACGGATGCAGATGCAACGTATTCTCACAGCGATCCAGGAATCCTCACGTATGATTACCGAGCTGTCTGACCTGTCGGCAGAGGCTGGTAAAATGAACACCGATATCGCGGATATCGCCAAGCAGACGAATCTATTATCCCTGAATGCCTCCATTGAGGCTGCCAGAGCCGGGCAGCATGGCAAAGGCTTCGCCGTTGTAGCCGCCGAGGTAGGAATGCTCTCGGAGCAATCCAAGCGAACTGCCGAGGACATACGTGCCACACTGGGGAAAATGTTCGAACTGATCACCGCCTCCACCACGAAGATGAATGGTGATGTGAGCAGTCAGGTCGATGAAGGACTCAAGATCAGCGGCAAGGCAGCCGAGGTATTCAGCAGCATCGAGAGCTTCACCCAAAATATAGTCGATCAGATTCAGGGCATATCTGCCGTGGCTGAGCAAATCTCTGCCAGTACAGAGCAAGTGTCTGCTACCGTTGCAGAGCTGGCCACATTGTCCAGACATTCCTCGGATAGTGCACAGAATACTTCAGCTGCTGCCCAGCAGCAGATCGCAGCTATGGAGGAGATTTCCTCCGCCTCGCAGGAGCTCGCTAGCATGGCGAATGATCTACAGCAGCTCGTAGCGCGCTTCAAGCTGTAACAGCATTATATCCATGATCCTTAAGCCATCAACAACGCACAACTGATAGCCAACATGGCCTAACCCGAAAAGATCGAGATACGAGGAAGCTTCTCCTCGTTCTCGATCTTTTGTCTGTTACCATTAGGCGGTAACAATCCGTTATCCCATTACTTCGGATTCAATGCTCTAGAGACTAGACTCCACCTCTTGGCTAACTGGGTAATTCACCGTGTACTCGACTCCTTCGAGCCAGCAGCCCTGCACAAAATCTCTGCCTCGCACGATCACACGATCCTCATAGATCTCAACATGCAAGCCCTGGCTTCCCTCCAGATATTCATCCTCATCCGTCCAGAGATAGGCTACCGATGATGCATTGAACATGCTGGGCCGTTGCTGGCCGTCGCCATAGCGGGTACGCTCGTTATCCAGGGTCCAATGCGTATGTCCCGTGAACAGCATCGCCTGCGGATAATGATTCAGCACAGCCTTCAACTCCGTATCCTGCTTGACACCATACCAGCCCTGCTCCTCGATAGAGCCTGCTACTGTATTCAGCAGCGGCTGATGCAGGAAGACGAAGATGGGACGATTCGGTGCCGCCTTCTCGGCCAGCTTCGTCTCCAGCCATTGCAGCTGTGTACTGCTCATCTCACAATCCTTCGGATGAGGCTGCTCTGTGCCCAGGAATATGAAATGGTACCCATCAATCCAATGATCATGATATGGTGCCTGCGAATCTGTTGCCTCCAGGAACATACCAAGCCGCTGCTCCCAGAAGTCACCAAGCTTCTCTTCCTGCATAGGCGCTTCGGCGCTCTTCACCATTGCTTCCTGCACCCATGCATGAATCTCCTGACTGCTCATACTCAGCAGATGGGCCGGCGGCTCGTCTACCAGCCCGATTCCCACGTCATGATTACCCAGCGTGTATCGAATTGGTGGCAGAAGAGTCCGATAGGATTCCAGGATTCGATGCAGCTCACGATACTCCCCGATTCTCCCATGATCGGTCACATCTCCAATATGCATAATTCCACTGCTTCCCTCACTGAAGGAGAGCAGATCCGTTAGCGCACGCTCCAAATGAAGATTATGAATATGCTGTGGCTCCTCCGTGACATGGGTGTCCGTGATAATCTGGAACGTAGCCAGGGGCTTCACTTGTCGAGAACCCTCCTTCTTGTCAGAGAGCATGTCCGGATGGTCACTCTCACTCGTACTGATTTGGTTGCTACTTTGGTTGCTACTTTGGTTGCTACTTTGGTTGCTAGTCTGATTGTTACTCTGGTTGCTTGCATGGTGAATTGTCGTCTCGTCCTTCATCAAGAATTCCCCCATTTCAATCCGATGACCCCAATCAGAATGAATCCCATCCATACTAAAGACATTGCTCTTAATCGTTCACCAAATACAAAATGATCAAAAAGACCGATCAGGGTGATGCCCACCCCTGACCAGATTGCGTAAGCTACACCAAGAGGTATATGCTTCACGGCGAAGTTCAGCATCGTAAAGCTTGCCCCATAGCAGACAAACATCAGCACAGATGGCCATAACCGTGTAAATCCACCTGACAGCTTCATCATGATTGTGCCGCTAATTTCCAGTGCAATTGCCAGAGCCAGCAGGCCCCAGCCAATATAATTTTGATTTGTCATCCTGTTAGTCGCCTTCCATTAGCTCATTAAATGAATGAATGCTGGCGTCTGCCAGCGACAATCGCTCAGATTCCCCAATTCCAACCTTCCATAGCACACCAGCCTGAATTCCCATCTCCATATCGCCGTCCGTGTCTCCGATGACAAGTGCGCGCTCCGCCGCTACCTTCATTCGTTCACAGGCCAGCAGCACCATATCAGGGTACGGCTTGCCCTGCTCCACCTGATCATTGCCGATAATGACATCGAAGTACTCCTCGATTCCCAGCCAGCTCAAGTGTCGCTCCGCCTGACTGGTCTCGTCCGCTGTAACAACACCCATTGGAATCCGCGCGCTCCGGCAATGCTCCAGAAATTCACGAGCACCGGGCATCAATCTGACAGGGCGAGTACGTTCCAGCTCCTGCTCTGCACGGCTCAAGCTCTGTGACACCATCATCTTCGCCTCCGCCCAGGACATGCCAGCTCGGTAGCCATGCCAGGTCAGCACAGCCTCCACTTCTCCCATGCTGCCCATCGCCAGCGGCCCGCGAGGATCATAACCGATTACCCTTCCCTGTTCATCGTGCTCTGTCCCCCAGATTGCAGGGAGCACCTCCATAGCGAGCATTCTCCCATGACGGGATAGCTCATCCTGGAAGCAGGTCAGCACGACGTCAGTCCAATGACCCCAGAGATATGTGAAATCCAGCAATGTGCCATCCTTATCGAACAACACTGCCTCCACCGGCGCTGGAGCACCAGGGATTGTTAGCTTCGACATGTACCGCACTCCTTCCCCATCCGTCACAAGCAGCCATCGGCCAGGCAATATGTATTCCATATCGCATCACCGATGGCTGGCTCATGTATATCACGCTTGCTTTAGGTTGCATTGACTTGCTTTAGTTTGTTTTAGCTTGCTTATTTATTCAGACGATCCAGCTCTTTCTGTGCCTTTTCTTTCGCCTTCTTCAATGCTTCTGCCGCTGGTACATTCTTGATCTGCACTTCGTCTGCCGCATCCTTCAACGCCTCGTTAATCTTGCCGCCTGTAGGGTCCTGGAATGGCGATGAGCCATGAGCAGCCTGTTGCAGCGGTACTGTAATTTGCGGATTTTTCGCGCTGAATTCCTTGAAGGCTGGATCTTCCTGCGCAGATTGTCTTACTGCAATGTAGCCTGTGTTCATCGACCATTGGGCTGTATTGGAAGCTTCCGAGAAATACGTCAGCCATTCGAAGGCTGCTTGTTGCTGCTCTGGGCTTGCTTTTGCCAAAATCCCTGCCATAAGTGCTTCTGCTACTGGCTTACCTTGTCCGATACCCTCCCAGCCCGGCTGTTCCATGGCTGCTACGATGCTGAAGTCCAGATCTCCCTGATCGCCACTTGAGCCTGTATAGCCTGCTGCTTTGTTCTTCATGACATCATCGATCGTCTTGTACCAGTACTCCCAGCCTTGTCCGCCGTACTGGATGCCCATAATCTTGTCCTCATGAATCCATTTGCGGAACAGCTCCCAAGTCTCCACCCATTCCGGGGAATCAATCATCACCGTCTTGCCATCATCACTTAGGATCTGGCCACCTTTGCTGAATACAGCATCAATCATGTTACCACTGCCCCACATTGGCTCCCAGCCATAGAATGTGGTTTTTCCATTTTCCTGCTTGGTCATCTTGGCTGCAGCATCAGCCAGAGCTTCCCAGGTCGTCAGGGTGGCAGGATCAATGCCATGCTCCTTCAGAGTGTCCATACGATAATACATCACTTGTGTAGTACCGTACATTGGAAGGAAATATTGCTTCCCGTCCACTTGGCCCTGCTGCAGGAAGGTCTGTACGTAATCCTCCTTGTTGAAATCAGAATCGGCAGCAATCAGGTCATCTACCGAAGCATAGTAGCCTTTGCGGGCCCAATCCACGTTGGAGCCTAGCACGGCAGCAGGTACTTTGCCCGATGCAATAGCTGCCTGAAGCTTCTGCTCGGTCTCAGTATAGTCAGCCTGTACGATACCCTTGACCACGACTTTGTCCTGCGAGCTGTTGAAGTTGTCGATCATCTTCTTCATATTGTCACCCAGGTTGCCCCCAAGACCGTACCAGAACTCGATCTCTACTGGAGCCTGTGCTGCTGCCGGCTCATTCGATGCACCACCACTTGTGGCCACCTCAGAGGTTCCTGACGTAGAAGCACTGCCACACGCTGTAAGGAGGGCAAAGCTTGAAGCCAGTACCAGTGACGTCCCCCTCTTCCATTGCTGTGACCACATGGTACGAATATTGCTGTACAGATGATTCCATTTCATGAATAATATCCCCCTATGTGAATTGAAATTGATACTGCGTGAATACATCTAATTCTTGTTCACACCTGCCGTAATATTAACGCTCTCCATAATCGTCTTCTGAGTGAATACGAAGAGCAGCAGCAATGGTGCGATTGTGAAGGCGCCAGCAGCCATAATCTGCGGCCAGGCCAGCCCATAGGCCCCGCCTTCGACGAAGAAGCTCCGTAAGCCCGCTGACACGAGCTGAAGATCTGGATTCTTCGTAATCAGCATTGGCCAGAAGTAGTTGTTGTACTGCTCGATGAATGTAATCAGGAACATTACGGCAAATGTCGAGCGAATCAGCGGCGCCACAATCGTCCACAAAATCCGGAAATGTGAGGCCCCGTCCAATTGCCCCGCCTCTACAAGTTCATGCGATACCTGAAGGAAGGCTTGGCGGATCAGGAAGATCGAGAACACGCTGACACAGTTAGATAGAATCAGTCCTGTATAGGTGTCCAGCAGTTGCAGCTTGCTTAGTATCAGGTAGCTCGGCAGGTAGACTGCCGTGCTTGGAATCATATATCCGAGCAGCACGATACCTGTCAGCAGACCCTTCAGGCGGAATTGCATATGTGTCAGGGCATAAGCCATCATGCTAGAGTTAATCACCTGCAGCACACAGATCGCAGCAGCCACGCCGATACTGTTCAGCATATAGCGAGCGAACGGAGCCGCATGCCAGGCATCCAGATAGTTGCTCCATCGAAATTCCTGTGGCCAAAAGGTTGGCGGGAACTGCCAAATCTCATCATTCGTCTTGAAGCCACTGGTAACCATCCAATAGAAAGGGAAGGCCATCGCCAGACTGACCGCTGCCAGCAGGATATAACGCAGGAGGTTCAGGAGACGCTCCTGGCTGAACCAAGTCAGCCTCCGCGGGCGACCTGTCGCTTGACTAGGCGCTTGCTTCGGGTATTTTTTAGGAATCACGGTCATGTTCATCAATAGTGCACCAGGCGTCTGCCTAGCAGGAAAGAGATTCCTGACAGTAGCACGCAGATCAGAATAATTACTACCGCAATGGCCGAAGCCTCACCTACATTGAAGGATTCGAATGCGGATTGATAATACATGTAGAGCAATGTCCGGGTCGCCCCTGCCGGTCCACCTTGAGTCATCACGTTAATCTGGTCGTAGGCCTGCAAGGATTGAATCGTCAGGATGATGGACAGAAAGAAGGTCGTAGGAGAGATCAGCGGCAGAATAATGCCTCTGAACTTGTCCCACCAGCCTGCCCCGTCGATGCTCGCTGCCTCCAACAGATCTGATGGAAGATTGCGTAGAGCCACCAGATAGAAGACCATGCACCAGCCAATCGACTTCCACAGGGTAACGATCAGTACCGCCACTAGCGCCCAGTCCCCATCACGAAGCCAGCTTATTGGAGAAGCTCCGAACCAGCCCAATAACAGATTGGCCAGACCCACCTCTGGCTCAAAGATCCAGGACCATGCAATGGACACAGCCACTGTCGGCGAAACCCATGGTGAGAAGAGCAGCATTCGGAACAGGCTTCCACCCTTCATGTGACGGTTCATGAGCAATGCCAGTCCGAGACCGCCTACCATTGTCGGAATCACACTGCCAAGCCCGAATAGAAGCGTTACTCGAAGCGCTTGATAGAAATCCGAGCTCGTAAATAAATATTGATAGTTCTCCCAGCCGACGAATAGCTTGTCGGGACTCATGAAATCCCACGATGTCAGGCTCAGGTATACGATGTAGCCCAGCGGCCACAGCCAGAACAGCAGCAATGGAAGAAGCGCGGGCAGAGTGAACATTACAGCCTCCGTCTCCTTCAACAGCCTTGCTCTCATATTCAATCACGTCCTTAAGGTTCAACTTTTCGGTTACCAACAAGTTATTCAACTGTATTGGATGGCTTTGTTTTCTTGTGTACAAAAATGATTGTACGATGCTTTTGATAAATGTAAGCCTGACTTATGTTAAAATAACGGGTGTCCATGTAAATTTTTTTCCCAAATCTTGCAGTATACCTGCTAACTCCCCCTTCGAGGTGACCTTATGGAGGATCAAAAGGCCTTGACACCGGATAACTCCGGGCTAAGTACTCAACGGAAGCATCGTACAGAAATGATTGAAGCTATTGCGAGCACGATGGATTTGTATGGCGTGAACCATACGTTTGGTCAGCTATACGGCATTATGTATTTTGAGGATCGACCGATGACCCTGGAAGAGATGAAGGAAGCCATGCAGATGAGCAAGAGCAACATGAGCTATGCCGTACGCGCCCTGACTGAATCTCAAATGATCTATAAGCTGGAGGAGAAGAGAGAACGGAAGGATCTATACGTAGCTGAGACCAACTTCTACCTGACGTTTCAAAATTTCTTCGGGGATAAGCTGCAGCGAGAGGTGGATGTCATGACACACAGTCTACAGCAGGTCAAGCCGGAGCTGATTGAATTCATTCTGTCGAGAGAGACGTCTTCCACGGAGCGTGAGGCGGCCTTGGGGGATTTGCACAAGCTTGAGCAGGCGGAGCAATATTACGAATGGCTGCAGGGCTTTGTGAATCGGCTGCGTGAGGGTGATTTTTTTGAAGGCGAATCTGGGATAAAGGAACGTAATACGGAGGACTAATACATACAGATTGCCGCCATGTCACGACGCCTGACCTGACGAACCTCTTGTCCAAGCCCGAGTGCTACATAGTGGCATGCGGGCTTTTTTTGCATTTACCGTAAAAATTCATAGGTATGCCTGTAGACAAGTTCGGCTGTAATCCCTCTCATAAATCTCCTTATATAGTGAACGTTTCTACTAGACGCTCCATATTCAAAGAGGGGGAATAATCATGGTAATTGGACAGGCTCCACTTCAATCTGATCCACAACGAATTGATTCTTGGCACCATCGAACTTATATACTACGTTAACATCACACACATATATGGGGGATACGCCGACAGAGCCCGGTATATTCAGCTTGATTTTCTGCCCCTCTAATGAATAGATCACAACACCACCGAAGAAAAGCTTCTCTTGCTCGACTGTTGTAGCAGCATCTAGTGGATATTCGAGCTTATACTCCTGATCCTGCGTCTTCATTGTAATCCCTAACGTACCATCGTCTTGTTGGGTTATATGCGATTCGATCTGTTCGGCAACAATGTCCTCATAGCCCTGTACCTGTATCTCGGTAGCGTCCTTGGCATCCACAACATGAATCTCATAGGTGCTCAGCCCTGTCCCACGCCCATTCTGGATGATGATGACAGCTTCCTCTTGACCATCTCCCGTAAGATCCGTATAGAATACCTGGGGGTCAGTTCCTGTATTAGGGATTCGCCAATCCCATTCCTTTTGTACTCCATTGATCTCCAGTATTACCCCTTCGATGGCATGCTCCGCTTCTTCCTCGGCATACAACCTTACTTGTCGATCTGCAGAAGCCGCTATCCATTCGTCATGATTCTCTTGCTCCAGTTGCATCGATACCTTCTTGCTAGGGGACTCTTCTGGCTCTGGCGCAATTGGGGCTACCTCTTGTGAGCCGCACCCCGACAATATTACAGCTCCAAGCATGAAGACTGCGCCTACTTTTGTTATCAACACCATAATTCTCCTCTCCTGACTAATCTGGAAAAATTATACCAAAACCAAAAAGAAGATGAATGACATGAGAATGACAACATTTTAAAAAAAGTTAAATTTATGTTATCAAGCTCATTGTCTGCTTCAAAATATCATGCTCAAGTGGTGCCTTCACCATTTGAACGCGCATGTTAAATAACACAACTCAACTGTCCCCTAACACAACAAAGCACAGGCCGAATGCCTGTGCTTCCTATCGTCATAGTTTATTTACAAGGTAGATTCCATACCTCGCTTAATTCCCTGCCGTGTCAGCGACGATTAGATTTTCTTCACGAATTCGGACTTCAGCTTCATCGCACCGAACCCATCAATTTTGCAATCAATATCATGATCTCCGTCCACCAGACGGATGCTCTTCACCTTCGTACCGATCTTTAGCACGGACGAGCTGCCTTTAACCTTCAGATCCTTAATAATGGTCACGGAATCTCCATCCTGCAATACATTGCCATTGGCATCCCGTACGACCTTCTGCTCTTCAGCTCCTTCACTCTCGGCACTCGGAGCCCATTCATGAGCACATTCCGGACAGATCAGCAGACTGCCATCCTCATAGGTGTAAGCTGAATTACATTTCGGACAATTCGGTAAATCTATCATTTGTCTATCTTCCCCCATCTCTCATACACCAGGCCATACACAACATCTGACATCACAGGCCTGTCTATTATTCTACTTCACCATTCTACAATCTGTATCTTGACGATGCAATGACGGCCCGCTCTACCATCTTAAGAGTTCTGCTCGTCCGGCAGGAGCAGACTTTCACGGATATTTCAGGCAGTTGGGCACGAAGCTCCATTGAAGAGATGGGCAACCGACTGATTGTGTCTGGTACGGGAGCTGGACAGTTCCAGCCGCAGCGTCCGATCACCCGGGCGGAGTTCGCCTCCATCCTGTCGAAGGGTCTTGGACTAGAACCAACCAACGGCAAGGCAGACTTTACAGATGTATCTGCTGACTCCTGGTACAATGGATTCGTCTCCGCTGCTGTGGATTCTGGCTTGATTACAGGCTTCACAGATGGCACCTTCCGCCCAGGACAGAACATCACCCGGGCAGAGGCCATGGTCATGCTGTCTCGGGCGATGACACTAACAGGACTGTCTGGCAGTGCTTCCGGAGACAGTGCTGCTGTCCAGCAGTTCGCAGATGCAGATCGTGTTCCAAGCTGGGCCCGGGAGGCGGTAGCCTCCAGTGTTCAGGCTGGTCTGATCACTGGCCTGAGCGGTAATCGTCTGGCCCCGGAACAGGTCGTCACCCGGGCAGAGATCGCTACGATTCTGGAGCGCTTGCTCCGCGAGACTGGCCTGATCTGACAGTAACGATTATTAGATAACCTAAGAAATACAAAAATACCCGGCATTGCGTTAAGGGAAGAATGCTCTGAACTGAGCATTTCCCGCCCGCAATTGCCGGGTTTTGTTATGCCTTGCCAATACCACGCCTTAAGAATATGCCTTAAGATCATGCTGTACACTCACAGTTAGGTCTACTGTGCTAGTGAGGTAATTTTGGAGATCGTACACGATGTTGCTGACCACATATCTTCCCTGATCAACGAATGTCTCGATGATATCCGCATCCACGAAGATATCGAGCTTACAGCTTGTGCCCAGTTCCGGAGTCTTGAATTGCGTATCATAGCCCTCCAGCTCTCCGAACACCTCTGATCGATCCGTATGTAGTACACCATCCTGTAGCCAGATTCTATATCCTCCGATACAGATTTCATCCCCGTCGTGGAGAGTGGCTTGAAGGTAATGTGGCTTCATGAAATCGAGCTGATTCAGTTTCTCTAGCTTGCTAGAGAAACTATCCAGCACCTGCGGGTGGGGGCGAAAATAAATATGGTCCTCCACCACTTCAATTACTCTTGGCAGACACATCATGCCAATCCACGGCTCTTCTCCTGGCCGTTGCACCTTGCTCGGCATGCGCATCCAGGCCATGAGGACTCGTCTACCTTCCGCATCGAGATTCGTCTGTGGCGCATAGAGATCAAGGCCATAATCGACCAACTGATAGGCATCCGGGATATCCAGTTGGGCATCTTCCTCCTGAAAGGAAACCAGGCTGCAGATGGCGTGGCTCGTATAGAATTGTCCTTGTGGCACCCCTTCCGGTGACATCAGCAGGATCGAGAGCTCGCGCCCTTCTGGATCTGTCAGCGTGAACAGATCAGGACATTCCCACATGTAGCCAAGCCCCGGCTTCGAATAGCTGTTCAAGTATTGCCAATGCAGCAGATCGTCGCTTTTATAGAACAACAGCTTCCCCTGTCCAGCTACCTTTGAACCCAGCACCATATAGTACCCGTCCTGCCCTTTCCAGACCTTCGGATCTCTCGTATGTGCACGATCACCGAGCTCCGGGTCCGTAATGGGAGGCACCACAAGATGCTTTTGCTGGAAGTTGTCGAAGCTCCATCCATCCTCGGAGATTAGCAGAGCTTGGCTGGACTCGAACTGCTCATCTACAATCCGGTGTATATTGTCGTCATCAAAGACCTCATATTTGACTCCTGTATAGTACAAATGCAGTTGCCCATCAACCTCAAGCGCAGAGCCTGAGAAACAGCCATTTCGATCATAGCCCTTGCTGGGAAAAAGCGCGACGCCTTGATGCTCCCAATGCACCAGATCACTGCTCACTGCATGTCCCCAGTGCATGGTGCCCCACATCGTACTATAAGGGAAGTATTGATAGAATAAATGATACACGCCCTTGTAGTAGATGAAGCCATTCGGGTCGTTGATCCAATGGCCGGGTGCTCTGAGATGAAGCAGATCAGTCTTCAATTACTGTTCCTCCTTAATTTAGATAGATTTATAGTACTATAATCAGACGATTAGCCCTTCACTGCCGAGCCTACCGTCATCGCACGCTCAACCTGGTCACTCAGGAGGAGATAGACGAGCACCATTGGCAGAGATGCAATCGTCATGACCGCTCCCATAGCTCCCCAGTCTGTGCTGTAAGAGCCCTGGAAGAATAACAGACCGAGCGGCAGTGTCTTCATGTTCTCATCCGAGATCAGAATATATGCCAGGGTAAATTCGTTCCAGTTGTTCAGGAATTGGAAAATAGCTACGGTAGCGATGGCTGGAAGTGCCAACGGTACAACGATACTCAGGAACAGTCGATAGATACTGGCTCCATCCATACAAGCCGCTTCTTCAATCTCCTTCGGGATTCCCATCAGGAAGCCGTAGAACACCATCGTAGAGAATGGCAGTCCAATAGCTACATAAGGCAGAATCAAGGCTCCATAGGTATTGGTCAGATGAAAATCACGAACGAGCAACGCGAGTGGGATCATGATAACCTGCAACGGCATGAACATCCCGATAATCATGTACATTCGCGCCAGTGAATTGAAGCGCCATTTCATACGGGCCACGGCAAAAGCAAACATCAGAGCCAGCAGCATGATCACTAAGGTGGAGATCGTTGATACGACGAAGCTGTTCATGAAATAGCGTGGGATGTTGAATTGCTGCCAGGCATTAATATAGTTCTCAAATCGAAAGGTTGTCGGGAATCCAAACGGATTGGTTACGAATATCTCATCATTGTTCTTCAACGAATAGGAAATCATCCAGAATAGCGGGTAGATGGATACGATCACATACAGCCACAGCGGTAGCTGTAAGACGAATTGCCCGATTTTGCGTACAGCCGTTATACTCATTTTATTCTCCTTTACATCTCTAGTTGCATTCATGGCGAATCAGGCGTGTTGCCCACGATCAAATACCTTGTTAATGATGACGGTAGCAAGCAGCGAGATCGCTACTAGCACTACGGATACAGCACATGCATAGCCATAGTTGCCTTCCATGAAGGCATAGCGATAGATCATGTAGGTAAGGGTGTAGTTAATCGTACCCGGACCTCCACTGGTCATGATCAGCATCTGCACGAACGCACCAATCCCTGAAGTAATCGCAATGATGAAGCAGAACTTGAACGTCTCTCTCATCAAAGGCAGGGTGACGTAGAAATGTGCCTTCCATTTGCTACAGCCATCAATAGTGGCAGCCTCGAAGTAGTCCTCTGGGATGGATTTCACACCTGCATACAGGAGTGCGAATTGGTAACCCATGAACTGCCAGGCATTGACGAACGCAATCGCAATAATAGATGCAGTCGTAGAAGTGAGCCAGTTCTGTTGGTACGGAATATTCAGCAGCGTGAACAAACGATTAATGAGTCCGTTAGTCGGATCATACATCGCAATCCAGAGCTGACATACGACCGTGACTGACAGCACCACGGGGATAAAGTAAGCGGTCTTCAGGAATTTCCTACCGCGAGTACGGGGGTCAGCGCAGATCAGGGCAAGTATCGTACCAAGTCCGATCTGGAAGACGATCAGGACAAGAGCGAAAATGCCCCCATTCTTCAACGAAGTGATGAGTAGCGGGTCATGGAACAGCTCAATATAGTTGCTTAGTCCCGAGAACTCGGGTGTGCTCAGTCCGTCCCAATCATAGAAGCTGCGAAATACGGTCTGTAGTACGGGATATATAAGAACAACGCTATATATCAGCAGTGCTGGCAGCAAAAACAGAGTCAGTGCTGTCTTGTTACCCAAATATTTATTCATGTGTTCCTTCCACCCCTTTTGTCTGTCAGAGCAACCCCTGATGATGAATCACCAAGGGCTGCCGGGTTCTTAGTTATTAGTTCTCTTTGTCCAATACACGGTTCAGACCTTCGACGAATTCTTCCGGCGTGTAGCTATCTACCATTAGGTACTGCGTGCCGTCATTGATAGCATTTGTAATAGCTGTATTGCTCAGTAGCTGTGCGTAATTCTCTGCATTTGGCAGAAGCTCTGTTGCTACGCGCTGCATCATCGCAGGTACATCCGAAGCGATCGGCAGGTCAACCTTAGGTGATACGATCGGACTACCTAGCTGTGTGTAACGGTATTCGGCAGACTTAGCTGCCAGGAAAGCAGCAACCTGAACCGCTGTATCCTTGTTCTTGCTGCCAGGATATACGGCATAGCCTTGCGGAGCTCCCGCGCCGTTGATGAAATACTTGGATTGCTCATAGGTAGCCTCATCCTTGGCTGGCCAATACATCCAGTCTACTTGATCTCCCAGCTTCTCCTGCGAGCTGTAGATCTCCCACTGACCATTTACGAACATGGCGGCTTTGCCTTGATAGAACAAGGAGGACGCCTGATCATAGTTCGTATTCGTTGCATTCGCATCGAATAATCCCGCTTGCTGTAGCTTCTTCATCTGCTGAGCGGCAGTCACGAAAGCCTCAGGCAGCTGCTTCAAGCCCTCCTGACCGATTGCACCAAAGCCCTGCGGCTGCTCACGGGTCACCAGACCGTTATAGAAGGCGGTTGTAATCCACTTTTCTTTTGCAAATATGGACATCGGTACATAGCCAGCAGCCTTCAGCTTCTGCGCAGCCTCTGCCATCTGGTCAATAGTCTTGATCGGCGTCTGGATGCCAGCCTGTTCGAAGATCGATTTGTTGTAGTAGATGATCTGGAACTCAATTCCCGTATCGGGATACGCGTATACATGATTATCCGGCGCTACCAGACGGGATTCTACCCCGGGATTCAGATTCTGCTTGAATTCGGTAGTAGCTTCATAGTCATCCAGCGGCTCGACATTTTTGGATTTTGCCATCGTCTGCAGTGTCGTCCAGTCTGTAAAGTAGATATCAGGCATATTGCCCGTTGCTGCATAAGTCTTCAGCTTTTGATAGCCATCTTGCACCGCAGCATCCAGCTCAATCTCTACATTCGGCATTTCTTCTTTGAGTTTCTCCACCGCATAGTCGAACGGCTTGGACGTATCATCATCAAAATGCTGCGCATACACCTTCAGTTTGATTGTCCCATCATCGGATGGATTGGATGCTTCCGAGGAGGAGGATTCCGTGCCCCCACAAGCAGCCAAGACAAATGACATTGTAAGCGTTAGCAATATAGCCTTCAAACGTTTGTGATTCCGTGCTTTCATTTCATTGCCCCCTTGTGCAGCTCTCTATTGACTGCGTTTTCATTGCTGTAGCTATAGTATAGTCAACACGGACATGGTTCTTTAAGGAACAAAACGGGCACTATCTGCAAAAAACGGGACAAATCCCAGCAGAGCGTTCACGAAATTCACGATATTCCCCGAAATGAAGAGCAGCCACCCTTCAATGACAAGGAATAGCTGCTCTCTGTGATCGCAATTTTATATGAGCTAATTTTTGTGAAATTTCAGACGATTCATTCTGTAGCTATCGCTTCTTGAGCTGTTCATACTCCGTCGGCGTCATGCCGAAGCATTTTTTGAAGGATTTGCTGAAATAATTCGGGTCGCTATATCCGACGCTCTCCGCGATCTCGTACAGCTTGCGGTTCCCCTCCAGCATGAGCTCCTTAGCCTTCTTCATACGAATGTGTGTAATATGATCGACGATTGAGAAGCCGGATTCCTTGCGGAAGACACGCCGCAGATAGCTGGGGTCGACGAATACGCCACTGGATACCTGCTCTGCAGACAGGTCTGGATCGGTATAGTGCTCCTGAATGTAATGAATAGCCGCAGCGAACAGATTCGCGGCCTTCGTCGGACGGATCTGCTCCATCAGTCGAATCAAGCGATGGTATAGTGATGCTAACCATTCCTCAGCGGCCTCCCAGCTTCCAAGCCCCCGCAAGTGGTCATAAGGCGAGACCGCATCCCCGTTATCCCATAGCTGATCATAGCCTATGCCCCGTTCGCTCGCAAAGGTCAGAGCCAGGGACACGATCCCCATCAGTGTCGCATCCGCATACTCGTCTCCCCACTCATACATTCGAAGCTGCCGCACGGCCCTGCGGACCTCCTCCAGGCACTCACTATCCCTCATGAGCAGACCGAGGACGACCGAGTCGCGCAGACTGCCAAGATCGGGTGGTACAGCCCGAACGCTAGCTGTAGCCCCCATCGACTCACTAGCTTCGCCGCGCTTCTCTGATGACGGTAGCTTCGGCAGGTCCGGTGCAAGCCGTGTCAGCATCGCGCTCATCTCTTCTGCATCAAAAGGCTTAAGCAAATAATCCTTAACGCCTGTACGCACCGCTTTTTGCAAATATTCGAACTCGTTATGCCCGGAAATGAATACAATCGCAATCCGCTCGAACCGGACCTTAAGCCGCTGTGCCAATTCAATCCCGTCCATGAAGGGCATATTAATATCGACCAGAGCCAGATGCGGCTTGTGCCTCTCTGCTTCCTGGAGTGCCTCTTGTCCATTTCTCGCCTCACAGCAGACCTGGAAGCCATGGCTTTCCCAATCCATTTTCAGACGCAGAAAATCACGAAATAACGGCTCATCATCCACAATCATCACTCTATACATGCTCTGCCCCACTCCCCTTTTGCAGCATCGGCAATGACAGCTCGACCCTTGTCCCTTCTCCAGGCACGCTGTGCACCATAATTCCGTATTCCTCACCAAAATACAAATTCAATCGTTGCTGAACGCTATACGTACCGATCGAACGCGCACTCTCCTCGGATGAATCCCGTGACATAATGGCGTCTACCTGCGCAGAGTCCATCCCTACACCGTTATCCTCCACCCGAATAATTACCTTGCCATCCTGACTGAAGGCGGAAATACGGATGAAGCCCTTGATCCCTTTGGTCTTCAACCCATGATAGATTGCATTCTCCACCAGAGGCTGAAGCGACAGCTTCGGAATCGGGGTACCCGCTAGCTCAGACGGAATGTCAATCTCGTAACGAAATACATCAGGATAGCGAATCTGTAGAATCGTCAGATAGTCATCCGTCAGCTCCGTCTCCTTCTCCAGTATGATAAGCTCTCGTCCTTTATTCAGGGCCATCCGGTAAAAATCAGCCAACGCCTTGGTCGTATCTCTCGCTTCATCATGACGATCCAGTTCATTCAGTGCATAGATGGTATCCAGCGTGTTGTATAGAAAATGGGGCTTAATCTGCGCGCTCATCAGGGCGAGCTCAAACTCACGCTTGCGATTCTGCTCCTGCCTGACAGTATCGAGCAGCTCTCGCACCCGTCTAACCATATAGTTAAAAGCCTCGGCAATTGTACCGATCTCATCCTCGGAACGCACAGGCGCTACCGTATGGATATCTCCGTTCACTACCTTTCGCATCGCCCCGGTCACCTGCTCCAGCGGACTTACGACCATTCGGGACAGGAAGCTCGCACCCAGCCAAGATAGTATCAAGCAGAACAGGCCAATCGCTGCGGTCAAGCCGACATTCTTGCGTACATCCGCCATAAGCAGATTCAGGGACACGACATTCACGAGCTTCCAGTTCATCCGGTCGTAATCGACCACCGAAATCAGATTGCCGTCCTTCTGGAACGAGCACGCTGCAGCGGAAGACGGATCGGCGCAAGACTGCATCAACAGCGCCAGCTCGGAGCTAATCGGTTGCATCAGCTGCGCATTGTCTTCAGCTACAACCACCTTGTTGCCACTATCAAGAAAATAGTAGGCTTTCGGAGTCGATGCATCACTGGATTTGAGATATGCGGATAACCGCTCTTCCTTCACCAGCAGGAATAAGGTACCGTACACTTCCCCATTGTCGATGTGAATGACCGTCTTACGGAGCGTCAATATCGGGGAAGAAGGGTCCGGCGTGAGCAGGTCTCTACGTTCCATGCCCATCCAGATTGCGCGTCCGTAGCTGTTCATCTCCTGACCACTAAGCACCAGCTTACGGATACGTTCGGCATCCCCTTTCTCATCATAGGAGGCATATATATTTCCGCTGCTATCTACGAATACCGCCCCGTCTACTTCCTTGAATATGGATACATCAATGGACAGGCGGCTCTGCATGAGATTCGCAAAACGAGTCTGCTCAACTGTGGATTCGGGAGGTCTACCATTCTTCGATTCATACAAGCGGTTAATATTCGTCACCATAATATTCGCAGCGGTCTCTACACTGCTGAATATGTAATCGGTTCTGGACAGAATCAGTTGAGATTCGTCCATGACATTGCTAGTTGTCCGCTCAATCAGGGAGCGGCTGAAGATCTGGCTCGATCCGACACCAAGAATAACCAAGGAAAGCAAGATCAAGGGAAGAAACAAGGCGATTACCTTACTCTTGAACCGTAGCCGCCCGAACCGTTTTTGTGCCAAAGACAAGAACTTGTACATGATTTGCCCCCGCAATTCGAAGAATATTCATCATGTTAACACAACTTCTTCACAGAAGAGTAGTTAGAAAATTCTCAGAAGGCTGGGAAGATGTAAGCGGTTGTTGAAATCGTTTGTAGAGTGTGATAGGCTTAAAGCATAGTTTTAGTAAATTTATTAACTAAAAAGGTGTGAGCGCAGTTGGCAACAATCAAGGACATTGCCCGGCAAGCCGGCGTATCCGCCGCAACCGTGTCCAGAGTGCTTAATAATGATCTGTCTCTGTCCGTGAGCGAGGATACCCGAAGCAATATATTCGCCATTGCGGAACAGCTCCAATATAAGCCCAAACGGCTCGGACAGCTCAAGCGGAACATGCAGCGTGCCGGCAAAACAGTCTCGCTGTTGCTCTGGTGCTCCATTGAGGAGGAACGTGACGATCCTTATTATGCTTCCATTCGACGTGGCATCGAGATCCGCTGCGAGGAGCTTGGACTGACTCTGGGTCAGACCTTACGGGGGCGGCACTCCATTGCTCAATTGCAGCCTGCTGACGGACTGATCGTAGTTGGTGGTGTCGACCCGGAAGAGATCACCCCACTGCCTGTCAGCAAGGAAGCGGTTGTCTTGGTCGATCAGTACCAGGAGCTGCTGGATTATGACACCGTACGGGTACACTTTCGCCAAGCTGTCGATCAGGCACTTGGTCACTTAGTTGAGCTTGGACATCGCAGCATCGCCTTCATAGGCGGCGAGAGCAACGGAGAACGACGAGCCCACTACTTCAAGAAATTTTTGCAGGAGCGAGATCTATATAACTCTGACTTCGTTCGCGTAGGGGCCTGGAGCAGCGCTGACGGATACCGCATGATGAATGACCTACTGGCAAGATCGGAGCGACCTACTGCTGTATTCGCTGCCAGTGACCCGCTGGCCGTCGGTGTGCTGCGTGCCCTCCACGGACATGGACTGCAGGTGCCGCATGACATGGCTGTCGTTGGCTTCGATGACATCGAGATGGCTGCTTACCTGCAGCCTGCACTCACCACCATTCGGGCGTATCCCGAGCAAATGGGTCGATCTGCTGTGCAGCTGCTCTCCGAGCGACTTGAAGGACGAGAAGCCTCGGCACATAGCGTAATCGGGACGAAGCTCATCGTTCGGGAAAGTTCAGGCATAAGCTCTGGCTTAGGATCACGCACAAAATCTCAATGAATGTGATTAAACGTATGTATTGTCCAATTTCAACGAATGTATTGATGAATCAATGAATGAATTATGACGCCAAAACCCCACTTTAAAATTCGGGAGTGAATCTGATGAATATCCATGTAGACGAGACACTAGGCTTGTTCCATTTGCAATCCAAGGACAGCAGCTATCTGTTCCAGATCATTGAAGGCTACCCTGCCCATCTGTATTGGGGTGCACAGTTGAATCATGACACCAGTCTGGCCCACATAGTGGAGCTGCGTGAGCGTTGCTCCTTCTCGCCGAATCCGGTGCCTGCGAATCGCAACATCTCGCTCGACACGCTGCCTCAGGAGTATCCGCAGTATGGCACCAGCGATTTCCGCCAGCCTGCTTATCAAGTGAAGCTGGAGGATGGTAGCAGAATTACCGAACTGAAATACAGCGGCTACCGGATTGCAATGGGCAAGCCCAAGCTGACTGGACTTCCTGCGGTCTATACGGAAGCGGATGAGGAAGCTACAACGCTCTATCTGGAGCTTAAGGATGATTATTCTGGCCTCAAGGTAACCTTGCTATACACTGTTTTTGCCAATCATAGCGCGATTACACGCTCGACTTTCTTCGAGTACGAGGGCAGTGGGTCGATTCAACTGGATGAGGCTATGAGCGCATCCATTGATTTCAGCGATTCCCAGTACGAGGCTCTCTATCTGCCAGGTGCGTGGGTACGTGAGCGTCATATTCAGCGGAGAGAGCTCGGTTCTGGCGCACTGCGTCTGGAGAGCCGTCGCGGCTCCAGCAGCCATCAGATGAACCCCTTCCTGGCCCTGCTCCGTCCAGACGCCACCGAAGATGTCGGTGACGTATACGGCTTCAGCCTTGTGTACAGTGGCAATTTTGTCGCCCAAGCCGAAGTGGAGCAATTCGGTCAGACACGGGTGAGCATCGGTATTAACCCATTTGATTTCTCGTGGCAGCTTGCCTCCGGAGAGTCCTTCCAGACGCCTGAAGTTGTAATGGTCTATTCTGACCAAGGACTGGGCGGTATGTCCCGGACCTATCACCGCCTGTATCGTACTCGCCTGTGCAGCGGTAACCACAGAGACGAAGTACGTCCAATTCTGATCAACAACTGGGAAGCGACCTACTTCAATTTTGATGCTGACAAGATCGAAGCGATTGCTGAGGCAGCGAGCCCGCTTGGAATTGAGCTCTTCGTTCTGGACGACGGGTGGTTCGGCAAACGCGACAATGATGACAGCTCCCTCGGAGATTGGTTCGAGGATCGGCGCAAGCTGCCAGGAGGTCTTGCTGATCTCGCCAAGCGCGTCAACGATAAGGGTATGCAGTTCGGCCTATGGGTAGAGCCGGAGATGGTCTCTCCTGAAAGTGAACTGTACCGCCAGCATCCGGACTGGTGCCTGCACGCTGAAGGCCGCCGTCGCACGGAAGGTCGCTCCCAGCTCGTGCTCGATCTGTCGCGAAAGGATGTATGCGACTATCTGTACGATACGCTAAGCGCTGTCTTCTCGTCGGCCCCGATCACCTATGTGAAATGGGATATGAACCGCAACATGACAGAAGTCACCTCGGCGTCTGCCTCTCGTGAGCATCAGAAGGAGACTGCACATCGTTACATGCTTGGACTGTATGATCTGCTGGAGCGTCTGACCACCAGCTTCCCGCACATCCTGTTCGAAAGCTGCTCCGGTGGTGGTGGACGCTTTGACCCAGGCATGCTGTACTATATGCCACAGACCTGGACCAGTGATGACACCGATGCGATTGAGCGTCTCGCGATCCAGTACGGCACGAGCATTGTATATCCAGCCAGTACGATGGGTGCGCATGTATCCAATGTACCGAACCATCAGGTGCACCGTATCACCTCCCTTACTATGCGCGGCGACGTCGCCATGAGCGGGAATTTCGGCTATGAGCTTGATCTGACTGCACTGTCTGCTGAGGACCAGGCTCTGGCTGCAAGACAGGTTGCCCAATACAAGGAGATTCGTTCTCTCGTACAGCAAGGCGATATGCACCGTCTCCTCAGCCCATTCGAGGGACGTGGCAGTACAGCGTGGATGTTCGTGAATGAGGACCAAACGGAGGCATTCGTGGCCTTCTTCCGTGTACTGGCCGAGGCCAATGGTCCAATCCGTCGTCTAACGCTCAAGGGACTGAACCCGAACAAGAAATATCGCCTTGAATCCGGTGTAGCGCATATTCCGGCCGACTCCACTACCGATGCTGGCAGCGAGACTGCTACATTTACTGAAGCCTTTGGTGGACAGAGCTTTGGTGGTGATCAGCTGATGCGGATTGGCCTGGTCACTTCCGATCTTCAAGGCGACTTCGCCAGCCTGACCTTCCGTCTGCGCGCTGTGGAGTAATAGAATTCAAGACCTCTACAATGTCTAGAAGAAAGTGAAGTCAGATGAAGTTAGTACAGAAGCAGCTTAATTGAATCTGATTGGCAATATGAACAAAAAGCGGCCCGTTAAGAGGATTTCCTCGATAACGGGCCGCTTCTGTTGTTGTACTCAAGCCTATCTTTATTATAATAGTAGCCTCATTTTATATAATAAGCCTTCTTAGAACGTTTCTTTGCCGGGTATCTTAGTGGCAGACTCCGCTGCATGACTCTCTCTTGCTGATCTGGAATGATATAACAAGAAAAATACCGGTACAATCGCTATTAAGCCACAGATTATCCATGACAAACGAATAGGTGCTTGATCGGATGACAGGTCTGAGAAATTACGGCTGATGATTCCTGTAACAACAAGCCCAATACACATCCCCAACTGGGAAATAGCTGAATCCAGCGATAGCAGAGTAGAACGGTATTCATTGCTAATTCTTTTATTCAAGAAGATTTGCTTAGCTGCCGGGTACATTCCCCGCCCTACTTCGTAAATCAGGAAGGTCACTAATACCGGGTAAAATGTATTAAACACTCCCGCTGCAAATAACCAAATGCCCAACATCAGGCAAGAAAAAATTAGAATGGTGGTATCCTCGTACTTCCGATACAGACGCTGGACCAAAAGACTGCCTAACGTCATACACAATGAATAGCCTGCTTTAATCATCCCCATAATCCAGACCCCTTCTCCAGACAGACCAACCAATCGTGGTTGTTGAAAGGTATTCCCTGCTGAATTAGAGAAGCTAATGAACACACCAATGAGGAAGACGATCCAAATAGCCTTATTACTCATCCCTATGTGGATGCTTTCTTTAACGATATCCGTAAGATTGAGGCTGCTTTGACGACGTTGCTCCACATGATGCTCTATCATAAAACCCACAACCAGAATAAAAGTTACTACGATTGAAATCATGCTGATAAACCACGGAAGCGCATAACTGTAACTAGCTAATGCAGCACCGAGTAATCCACAAAGGATACCCGAGATGTAACGGATGCTATTAGCATTCGTGAATAGTGTTTCTATCGGACGATCACTATGCTCTACCACCCAGGATTCCAGCGAGCCAGACTGTAAACAAATAGCTAATCCTCCAAAAACCTGCGCAATAATCAGTAACCACATGTCCTCGGACATCACGAACAATACACTGTAAATCATAAAACACACTAGTCCCAACAGCATAGATATCTTACGTCCGTATTTATCCGATATCGCACCTGTAGGAACTTCTAACAAGAATACACATAGAAATAAAATCACAAGTAAGTAGTTAGCCATCTCTAAAGACAAGCCCTTGAAAAGAAGAAATAGGATTAATGTCGTCCCTGTAATTTCACTCATAAAAAATTGCAAAAAGCTGATGGAATAGAATAATTTGTGAGCTTGGATTTTCATCATTTTCCTCTTTCGAACAGTTGGGAATTTCGACATTTCGTTACTGTCATGTCACTTCACAAAGAACGATTTTCAGATGGAGATTACCTTTGCGTGTGCCTGTACTTAGGCTAGATGATCAGTTGTAGGAAACTAGCTACTTTGAGAAATGAGATCACACGCTTCCTGATAAAAAAACAGCCTGGATAAAAGGCTGTTCAAAAAACTACTTGGATGGTAAAAGGTTAATCTGTGGAGTATCTTCTTTCTTATAATTCGGAAGCAGTTGAACGGGAGCTTTTTCTTCATCGGTGATAGGAACTACCAGCGGATTAGGCTGATTAAGCTTGTTTTCAATTGGAATGTAGCGATCATTTATAGCTACGGAGGTATCATTATTTATTTCTATTGATCCTACAGGTTGTTGGTTAGTCGTAGCTGAGTTTCCATAAATGAAGATAATAGAAAGAAACAAAGTGCCTAAAGCTATATACACGGTACGATGTTTTTTTATCATCATTCCCACCTCGTTAAATTGACTTATATTCCTATCTATATTTTACATTAAGGTGAGTGTATGGGCTATTAGCTGTACAGCAAGGGCGAACCCATTTTCATCTTCAGGATGGCCGATAAGTTCTATCCCCACATTTTTATTATCTGGATGAAGCTGTCTGGATGCCTGATCTACTTTAAAGTAGAACCCGATGATCCCATAATTATACCGTATTGACCTAGGGACTGGTATATTATTGTTCAATTAAGTAATTTTCAACTTCCTTCAGGCTCATACCTTCAAGGTTATTGATAACTTTTTCCTGATTCTCTTCTGGAATATAGTAAGTTGAACCCAACTCAGCATTCACTTCATCCATGACTTCTTGCAATGAGGCCAACCGTTGATCTGCTGTTTCTCCTTCATTAGCATAAGCAGGAACAGCAAACGAGAGCATCAATACACACGCGACCAATAGTTTTGATAGATTCTTCAACATTGGGCTAATCCTCCATTGATAATATTTTGAACAACTCTAAAACAACGATTCTTATATAAAAACTACGCATCATCTCCTCTCAACAAAAAAAACAATAATCAGGAATTATTTCTATTTCATCCCACAAATTCACTAAGAGGCAATTGATAAATACGGCAATCTATTGTCTGCTAAGAGAAAAATATATCTATAAAACAACAAATAAAACAAGACAAACTCCTTGGTTTCATTCGAAACAAGAAGTTTGTCTGCTATCTGCGGCCATAGAATATTCAAATATCAGCTTTGATTAACTCCATCATGCTAAAACACGGAGCCCTCACCTCAACGCCAACAAGCACTTCGTCTTATTTCAATTTGTCCACGCCTACGGCGATCTGCTCCAGCTGTGTCTGAGTGAGCTTATGATCCGGGGAGCTAAGCGTAACGTAACGATCATCCAACTCGAAGGTAAGCATGGCTGTATCGCTTGGCGTATACCATTTAGCCTTTACACCATTGGAAAGCGTGACATTCTTGCTGTCATATTCGTAGGAATAGTCTCGTGGCGAGATAATTACGTTCATGTGCTGGAAGCGGAAGGTCACGCCGTCTCCGCCGGCGGCTGCCTTTTGGAACGTGTCGCCTTTTGCCATCTGCATGGGTGCGTACGCTGTCTTAAAGCCGTCAAATTTTGCAAACTCCGTCTTAATGGTCTTGCGCTGAGCTTCGGTATACTTCATCTCACTCAGTTGTACCGCACCCGCTTGAGAGCTATTCAGCTTCCTTACATTCGCAGCTACCTTCTCCAGCTCCGCTTTACTCAGCTTGCCGTTCGGGGAGCTAAGCGTTACATAACGGTCATCCTGCTTCACTGTCAGCATGGCTGTGTCGCTTGGCGTATACCATTTTCCTGTATGTCCGTTTGACAATGTCACTTCAGTGCCTGTGTAACCTGCGGAATAGTCCCGTGGAGATACATTCACCGTCATTTGTGCGAAGATAAAATTCACTCCGTCATCTGTTGCTACTGCTTTTTGGAGCACGTCACCTTTCTTGATCAGCTGTGGTGCATAAGCCGTCTCGAATCCGTCAAAGCCTGCGAATGCCTTTTGAATGGCTTCCAGTTGGGCAGCTGTATAGCTCGGCTTCACCCATGCGTCTGTCTGACCATTTCCATTGCCATTGCCATTCCCGGGGACATTGTTCGTCGGTGCGCCAATCGTAATAACTCCTGTCTTGCTATCGTAGGATACCGGCGCCTGCAATGCCTCCGATAATGCACGAACAGGCAGATATGTGGTGTCATTGTACAGGATGGGTGCCAATGGCTTCCCGTTAGCGTCTTTTGGTTCGAATACAGAGCCTTTCACGTTGAAGCTGATCTTGTTATTCAAGTACGCCTGAATAGTCTGGAGGTTGGTTCCAGCGTATACACCTGCTGCGCCCGTCAAGGTCATGCCTACAACCATCATAGCTGTAATGGATTTCTTTACATTGTTCTTCTTCATATTAATTAGCTCCTTTGTCTATACCGCCAAATGGCGGAAGTAATGTGATTGTAACGATGTAGCTTGTTGTTCCTTCCTGATGAACTCAGTATAGAACCCCCATATCTCCAAAGCATATCCAGCTTGTATCGAACTTGTAACACTTATACGCTCTTGCATGAACTTGCTCTTGGTTGGACTTGCTCTGGTATGATCTAGTACCCGTCTGTTCACGATATGAATGAATTAATATATAAAAGGTAAGATAAACTTCTATCGCCGTACTTTCACAGAAGACAGACCGCCTTTAGCTGAAGTTTTGCTTGCGATAATCGAATTGCTCAGCTCCGCTGAAAATTCATAAATTCTATTATCTAAAAAAAAGAAGCTGCCCGGCTACAGGAATGCAATCCGCACTCCATCACAGCCGTAACAGCTTCTAATATTCATTTGAAATCAATAATCTGGGTCATCGGGAGTCCATCCTGACCATCAATGGTCACGCCAAGACGCGTACCAGACGGGTTCCAGCTTAGCGGGAATTGTGGAAAATAATTCAGTCCAATCGGCGAGACCTTGCCCGAGGTCGAATCCAGAATATATACCCCATTCATCCCCCTCGAATCCTCGGTATACAGCGCTGCTGCCAGCTTGGTGGAGTCCGGAGACCACGCGATGTATGGAATCAGATCTCCTTTGGCGATGGATATACTCTCTGCACTACCATTGCTATCGAACATGCGCAGCTCACTGCCCGCTTGTCCCGGTACAGGCGTCGTCTCTACGGCAAGATGCTTGCCATCCGGTGACAATTCGAAATTCACTACATTCTTCAGCAGCTCGGTCGGCTGTGCCACACCTGGTTGGAGCTGCTTCAAGACTCCTTTATTATCTGTATAATAAATCCGGTCTTGCCCTGCGCCAAAGCTCGTAAAGCTATCCAGCTCCGGGTCCTGAAGTGGCAATGGCGTAATCGTTCCATCCACATGAATGGAGAGAATCGGACCCGGACCCTGCATCGAGCCGGCAGCAAGCACATAAGTGTCGTTGTTCAACCAGCTACCCTGCTCCAAATAGTTATCTTCATGAAGCTCGGTGACTTGGCCTGTACCTCGGTTCTCGATAAAATTACGCGCGGTATACTTGTCTTGCCATTGCTGGATGAAGCTATACTGACCATCTGGAGAGATCTGCTTCTTACGAACCATATTCGAATCCACCTGGTCTGTAGTAGCCGTCTGTTCGTTGCTGTCCAGATTGACCTTCTGGGAGCTATATTCATATTTCGGCTCTTCTATCGCTGTACCTGGCTTAACCAGCTTGGTGAGGCTGATCTGCAGCTCATCATCGGATAGCCATTGCTCAATATTGGCACCCTCCAGCCGATGAATCGCTTTTACCACAATCCCCTGATCCGGCTTCGGTCCTGAGCCCTCTACAACCGTCAATCGCCCTTGCCCCGCGGAGGCATCCGGATCTGCCTGTCCTCCTGGAGACTGCCCCATTGCGCATCCCATCAGGCTTATCGTCAACGTTAGTGCTGCCCCTAGCTTGAGCGTGACAAGTACGGATCTCATTTGGGCTTTCCCCTTTTCCCTTTTTCTAACTTTTCCATCTTTAGCTTCCATCATTTGTGTTTTCCGTTGTTTCGCTTACATCCCTCATTATGTCCAAAGGTACTACTGCCCTAATATACTTAATGTATCCAATGGGATGCAATATTCTCGCAAGAATCTATCCTTGGTGCTCTTTTTAAATAAGCTGCTACTTGCTTCAAGAGATGGGTGCTCTCCTCAAAAGAACGGACACTTTCTCCAATAGGCGGCTACGTTGCTCAGTATGGTGATACTTCCTTAAAGGATAATGGAGGGATGTCTCCAAAGCATATCTAGCTTGTATCGAACTTGTAACAGAAGCCACTGCACACCGACATAACACATCGACAGGACATATCAATGGAATACATCAATGGGTCTCCAGCTCAGACGGAGGATCACCGGGTAAAATAATCATGAATCGCGAGCCATTCGGTCCAGAGGCTGCCAGCCTTACTGAACCATGCTGCTTCGCTGCCAGGCTTCGCACCAAAGGAAGACCCAGTCCTGTCCCCCCAGTATCGCGTGAACGATCATCACTTACGGTGTAAAATGGCTCGAAAATCCGCTCCTGCAGCTCCTGTGGTATTCCGATTCCTGTATCCTCAACCTCGATGATCACGCTTCGCTCGCCTGAGTCAGAGATCACTGAACGGTTGGACAGCTTGACCGTCCCGCCGGGCCGATTGTATTTGACTCCATTGTCCAACAGATTGATTACCATATGCATGACATTATCTCGATCTACCCAGGCCGTATCCTCACACAATGCCGAAGTCAGAGACACCTGACGCTGCTCTGCCTTCATTTGCAGCCGATTCAACGCCTCCTCCAGCAATGGCTGAATCTCCACTCGGGAAGCATTCGTCTCGAATTCGTACACATCCATTGCAGATAGCTGTAAGGCCTTCTCGACCAATGCATATAGCCGTTCTGCCTCCTTGCCAATCTGGGTACGTGCATGCTCCAGCAGAGCCGGATCATCGCTATACATGTCCAGCAGGTCCGAATATGCAAGAATCGACGTCAGTGGCGTCTTCAGTTCATGACTGATATTCCCGATGAATTGCTTCTGCTGCTGCTCCAGCTCCTGTAGCCGGATAATGGCAGCGAGCAGCTTCTGCTTCTCCTCATTCAGCTCGCTGACGTAAGAGGATATCCGCCCGCTCATATCATAGATGCCTTGCGCCAGCTCGCCTAGCTCGTCCTTACGCAGAGCTGGAGGCTCGCTCAAGTAGCGGCCCTGCCCAATATCTCGCGCAGCCTGGTTCAGCTTGCCCAGTACATGCACCTGTCGCCAGACATACCCGTACCCGATCAGAAAACCTGCCACCAGAACAGCCGCCCCGATCCCTATGAAGAGTCGCCTAATCTGGCTGTAAAAATCATTCTGCTCCTTGAGCGAATAATGGAACTGTACCGTCCCGAGCAGCTCATCCACATTGTATAGAGGTGCCAGGTACAGCAGCTGCTCACCCTGAGTTATATACGCTGACTGTCCTTGAGCGGTATGCCTGAGTGCGGCCTTCACATCCGTTAGCGGCTGAATAGGCAAGGACGTGCCTGCGAAGCTCCCGTCCGAATCGTATAACGTCACCGCCATACCACTTTGCCCGCCCAGGTCCACAGCCAGACGCTGCCCACTTTGCTCCATGAATGCCTTCGGTGTTACACGCTCACCTGTCAGATAAGCCTCACGTACACGCAGATTGGCCGCATCCGCTTGATGGGCCAGACTCTGCTCCATCCGAGCCCGCTGATCCTCACGGATGCCAGCCAGCACCAGGATGCTGAGCAGTAGAATGATGAAGGCCAGCAGTAGCGCCAGCAGTAGTGCGATCTTGCCTTTCAGGCCGATATGAAGCCATCTTCGGCGCCGCGAACGTGATGAGGATGCTGATGGATGGCCGGAGCGGCTCATGTAGACAGCCTCTTGCTCTTATAGCCGATGCCGTATACTGTCTGTATGAGCTCCTGCTGGTCCCCAAGCTTTTTGCGCAGGCGCTGCACATGGATGTCCACGGTGCGTGTACCTCCGACGAAATCCATCTCCCATACCTGCTCCAGCAAGGCCTCTCGTGTATACACCCGCTCGGGGTGACTAGCAAGCAGTGTCAACAGATCGAATTCCTTCGGCGTCAGCTCCAGCTCATGCCCAGCTACGTTTACCGTACGGCTTGGTACATCAATCCATAGCGCACCCAGCTCAATCCGCCCCTCAACAGCGGCGTCTGAAGCTGAGAGCTCTTGGCGGCGGCTACGTCTGGCTAAGGCTTTGACCCTGGCTATCAGCTCACGAATATCGAACGGCTTGGTCATATAATCATCCGCTCCCAGTTCAAGACCCAGCACCTTGTCAACAATGTCATTCTTGACCGTCAGCAGCATCACAGCTGGCCTGTTACTGTCATCCAGCCTTTTGCATACCTCATATCCATTCAGCTTGGGCATCATGACATCCAGTACCATGACCTCCGGCTGGAAGGCCGCAACCTGCCTCAGTGCCTCCTCTCCGTCTGCAGCCGTCTCGACCGTGAAGCCTTCCCGCCCTAGCGCATAAGCAATGGCACTGGAGATACTAGCTTCATCATCCACGACAAGCACCTTGATCATGTACACTCCCCCTTTAGCTGGAATTCTGTTCATTGTATTTTTTGAATATAAATATTCTGGATTTAGTTGCTGCTCTGATTTTCGCAAGTCTGGATTTTTGAAAAATGCTCGTAGTAGTGTCACTAACAGTACTATAATAATTCCCACATAACAATGGAGCAAATCAGTTGCACTCATGATTGAACAGCAAAAAGACAGATGAGCCTGTCATCTGTTTTTTCACCTTTCTACCCTCAATTAAACTCCTTAATAACTTGGCAGCTTAATCATTAACTTCGTTCAATTTTTATGATGGTAATGATCATTGCAGAAATGTTGACAGTGTATGCGACGTTAAGACATGTGTTCTCTTCACGATAGCTTCTTCATCGTCTTGATGGTAGTCTCGATTCCTTGCCTGAACGAAGTGGCTGTGATTGGTCCAATGAGGCGCTCATATTTGCTTCCATCCAGCACGACAGGCTCTTCAGTCAAATATAACATCTCAACAATCTCACGGATGACCGGATTGAACATACCAATGATACGTAGCGAAGCTCTACGCAACGGAAGAACAGGCTTAACCACACCACTCGCCGCTTGAGCGATCCGTACCAACTCCTGCCCCGAGATGACACCAGTCCCAGGAAGATTCCAGTCCTGACCGTAGGCTTCCTGCCTTCCAGCCAATTCCACGATCATATGTGCAGCATCCGGCAAATAGATATACTCGCGCGGCACCTTCATATTGCCGATGAACATCGCAGGTCTTCCAGCAGCAATGCCCTCCATGGTCATTCCCAGATAGGATGCCATATTAGCCGATGGACCATAATAATCGGGCAGCCGGACGATGAGACGCTTCGTAGAATCCCAACGGCTGTCAAAGATCAACCTTTCCAATTCCAGCTTGACCTTCCCCTTCTTGGTATGCGGCTGCTTGGGGTGATCCTCACTGACTTGAGGTGTGGTTGCTCTGCCATAAGGGTAAATGCCGTCTATGAATACGACGTTTGCTGCCGCAATTCCAGCTGCCTCCATGACTGACTCGGCAAGTGGTAGCTGCCGTGTGTGCATCTCATGATAGGGAACCGAAGCACATTGGAACATGACATCTGCGTCATGGGCTGCATCCACCACATCCTGTACCCGAAACACATCTCCCGTATAGCTCGTAAGATGTGCTGGACGGTCCAGTGATTCCAGCAGTCGATCCAGCTTTTCAGCTGACCGCCCGAAAGCAACGGTAGGGATTCCTCTGCGAATCAATTCTTGTACGATGGCCGTTCCTGTTCCTCCGGTAGCACCCAATACGACAGCTTTGTTCAACATCAACTCCACGCTCCTTTAAATAGTATAGTGAAATTTATTATTTTATTTAGTGATTAATCACTCACTAATTGTGTAAAGAAAAACGTCACTATGACGTATTCTCCCAATAAAAATATATGACACTCAACGGGCCCAGTCATCAGCCCTTGAGCTTAATCTGTAATCCTTATTTCTTATTTCTTAGCGCTCAATGCTTATATCTTAATCTTTGATCTTTGATCTTTAATCTTCGATCTTCATCAGCTCCGGCATATCCAGGGACATGGAAATATTGCAAAGCATACCACGAGCCAGAAATAGCATCGTCCGTTCCGCAGGCTGAGCAATTCCGGCCTTCACGAACGAATCATAGACCATGCTTCTGACTTGGTTGAATCCCTCTCGCATAACCTCTACAATCGGGGCATCCGTAATCGTCTGAGCTTGCATCTGCAATAAAATTTCATTGCGATGCTCATGCATAATCTGTGCATAGGCCGAGATCAGCTCCTGCTCCAGCCGTTCTGACGACACGGTCTCAATGACCTGACTGAACGACTCTTCAACCCGTGCCCAAGACGCCTTCAGAGCTGCGAGCAATAATAACTCCTTGGTAGCAAAAAATTTGAACACATACGGCTGGGATATCTGAGCCCGTTCTGCTACCTTGGCCGTAGTGGCACGATAATAGCCTAACTCTGCAAAGACTTCAATCGCAGCAGCAACGATTTCCGTCTGCCGATTCACTGAGACCGTTGATTGTCTAGCCATAGACTGCCCCCCTTAACTATATGTAATATTGTATGGTTTAATTTAGTGATTAATCAATCACTAAACACAGTTTAGACTACTTTTCCACACAATGCAATAGTCTAATGACAGAATCAGCGATACGTCGGTCAATATCTCCTCCTTCAATCTACGACCCGCTCCAGTTTGCACCCTCTTATCAGCCCATGGTAAATAATGTCATCACGAGGGACTGATGATTATTAACTTTGAAGGAATTTAAAAGGAAGTCTCTTAGGTCAGCGCTTCACCAAACGAATGATCATTCGACAAAAAAGCCTGCCGCTTCACTAAAAGCGGCAGGGTTAATCATGATTATCGACACTACGACTTGGCTTGCGCCGCCTTCATGGCTGCCGTCTCTTCCTCGTTCGGCCCATATACGCCCGGTGCCGCCAACCCTGCCTGACGCATCAGGATCGTGAGTTGGGCACGGTGGTGAATCTGATGGCGAACGAACGAGTTCAACACGCCGGCGACAGTCGTGTCAATGAAGCCGAACAATTTGATCGGCTGAGGCAGCTTGTCATCCTTATCCGCCCAATTTGCACTCAATTCCGCAACTACCGCCTCGCTGGCCCGGCGATACGCTTGTGCGATCGCTGATGCGGAGCCTTCCTCAGAAGCTGGGACCTCCTGCTGAAGCCCGATCTCATTCACGAAAAAAGGTACGCTCTGCACGATATGCCACGCAATTTCGCCGATCGTACGCGGCTGCTCATTCGACACCGCCTGGCTCAGCGAGGCGTCCGTCAGCTTGTCCAGCACTTGCAGCGTAAGAACGACTTCCTGCTTCCAATCGTTCAAAAATTCGTTGATAGTCGTATACATCTGTCACACTCTCCTCTAATTATGAGCTTCAACACACGTAACTTTCCTATTCCACACAGTTTTTAGATAGGCTTGTCTTATTATTATATCGGAGTCGGAAAGATGTTTCCAAAAAGGAGCTTAATCCGCATAGTTATGATCGATTCTCGACTGAATTTGCTTATAAAGCTTTCATGGATAAGCACCGCTTTCGATTGACAATCCGTTATATCAAAAAAATGAATAATCAGGCATGCTCATTCTTCCGAATCCGGATTACTTGGCTTTGCGGGATCGTTGGATCATGGTAAACCACGAAAGCTTTGTTGAAATGCGCTAAATAATCATTATTTTGAGATTTCGGGGACAAAATAATCATTTTACGAACCAGCTCCTGTTCGTACAGTTCAAACACTTTCGCTTTCCGGCTTTCATCAAGCGCACTATCAAACTCATCGAGAATGATATACCCTGGATTGGAGTCTATTGTTTTTAATAGAGCAAGCGCAAACAGCAGTGAACTGAGTGATTCTTCCCCACCGGAAACTCCTTTCCCTACCTTGTTGCCTCTTCCCTTCAGGCTTACTTCCTCCATATCTCCTCGATGCCCCTGCTTTCGTGCACGCACATAGAGATAATATCTAAGCTCACCATGTTTGCCTTCCTGATGCTGCCACGCTACCTCGCCATCAAACCCGAATCTGTCCATGTACATCACAAACTTGGTATTGACCCGATGCACCTCATTACGAATGGTATTGAACAGCTTGTCCTCCAGCTCCTGCAGCTGTTCATCCAATTGCTCCATCAGCAGCTTGGCGTTTTGCACTTCTTCAGCTCCACGATCATAGGCTTCTTTGGTTCTTTCATAGTTATCGATGGCATATTCGTTCACGATCTCATTACAGGCGTTTTGTAAATGAATTCTTGCCCTCTCACGCTCACTCATCAGTGCAGCCTCCGTCTGAGGCATAGCGTCGTTAACGGGATTGGCTGCTTCCTCAACATCCGTCTCTGAAAATAGCGCCTCGGCTTCCTCCCACATAAATGCCAGCTTCTCCTGCCACTGCTTCAGCTCCACGTCTATGCGCGCCTGATTCAATTCGATCGCTTCACATTCCTCGGTGTGCCTGCTCTGCTGGCGCCGGATTTGTTCCAGTTCGGCTTCCGCCTCTTCCCAGGAGCTGCGTTTGTCCCGCAATCTTCGCTTGGTACTCTCAATAGAGGTCTCCAGGCCGGATATGGCGCTGTCAAGCTCTCGAATTTCGAGCTCCAGCCTGGTTCGCTTTTCATACAGCTCCTTCAGCTCATGCTCCAGAAGCCGCAGCTGCTCAACCTGCTCACGCTCATGCTCATACTGCTTGTAAATGTCGAGATATTTCTCAAGCTGTCTGCATTCCTGGGCAAGCTCAGCTATCTGATCGCGCTTAACGGAGATCTCCTGATCCAGTTCATATCGCAAATTCTTTTTCTGCTCTCGCTCGGCCGTATACTGGGACAGCTGCCTGATCCTCAGCTCCCGCTCGGCGCTATCTGCGAAGAAAGCTTCCGCCTGTTGTACAAGTGGCAGTGCGGAACGGTACAGACTAAGCTGCTGGTTCACCAATTCCCACTCTGATGTAAGAGTAATCAGCTGTTTCTTTAATTTCTCCTTTTCCTCCTGCAATCTTTGCAGCCTGATTTGCATCCCTTTCGTATGCAGCAGCCACTGACGTTCCTCCTGTGCTCCACGCCGCGCGCCCGTTTCAAGCAGGATTCCATCCCGCAGCTGGATGCCGCGTACCCCAAGCAGCAGCTCGTGCAGCCACCACATCACTTTCAGCGCAGCAGCATACATGTCATCGCTCAGATTTTCCTTGGCCTGTACTTGAAGGTCAGCCAGGCGTTCAATAGAACGCTCGGGAACAATGGACGGCAGCTCGACATGAATCAGATCATTTGGCGGTATGAAGCTTCTGCTTTCAACAAAGACGGTATACTTTACCGCCTCCAGCACAAATTCCTGCTCCAAGGAAGCGCGGCTGTCCATTTCCAGCAGCTGCTGCATGGTGTACACCTGAATTCCCATTCGGCTGAATAGCTTCACAGACTGCTCCTGACGTCTGGACAGGATGCGGTCAGATTTTAAAGAGCTCTCCTCCTCCGCTAATTGCTCCAATTGACGATTAAAATGGCGGATTTGATCCTGCAATTGAACATAGCGCGACTCCAGAAGCTCCAATTGCTGCTGAACTTGTGCACTGTCCCTGTATTCCTGCAAAACCTCACTGAACCTTTTTTCCTCTTCACGATCCTGATCGATACGAACATTCAAATGAGAAATGGCCTCCTGATGATCGTCGAGCAGTTCTTGTAAAAGCTGAAGCTCTTCACGTTTCATTTCCACTTCAGTACGGCTTTGCTCGAGCATTTGGGATGAATGCCCCAGTTGCTCAATCACGTCTTCCTGGTTCAAAGGGATGCTTCTAATCTGATCAGCAAGCATCTGCAGACGATCGACAAGCTCAGCATGCTCCTTCTCCCGCACTTCTATGTCCTTACGCAGCCCTATTATTTGCAGCTCAGCAGCCTCAAGCTTCAGCTCCAGCGCCTGCTTTTGATTCTCGCGTCCGATCCGAGCTTCCTCCAGCCTTTCACGTTCCAGGGTCAAACTTGATTTACGTTCATTCGTGTCGTCATACTCGATATCAAGCTGCTCCAGTTGACCTGATAGCTCCTGCTGCTGCCCTTTATAACGATCTGCAAGGATTGCGGAGGTGTGCATAAACAGGCTCAGATTATCCAGACGGTTTTGATTGCGTGCTAAAAGACGGTCCCGCTCCTTCTGCCAGCGCTCAAGATCGAATTTATGCTGCAGCTGGTTATTTTCCGCCTCTTGGCGCGCTCTTTCGGCTTCCTTCAGTCTTTCTTTGGCCGATTCCCAGGTCCGCTGCATATTGTCAATACGTGTCATCTCACTGAATATGCGAAACCGTTCCTCTGGCCTCATGGTGGCAAACTGGTTCACATCCTGCTGATACCAGATCAGATAAAAGGCGTCCGGGTCCACGACATATTTATGCTGCAGCTGATAACGATACTCCCGCAGATGATTTACGCCATCCCCAGTAGTGTAGCGGGTTTCCCGCTCCCATGCTCCAACCTGCTCTCCTTCCCGAATCCAGTACTGCCTTTTCAGCGGTTCTCCAGGCTTCTGCTCCATATGAAGAGAGAACTGCACATAACGTGCGGCATCCACAGGCTTCTCTCCAATATTGGCGAAAACGAGGTGAATCTGCGCATGCCATACTTCATCACTTCCAATATTTTTGGAACGAAGCCCCTCCAACTCAACCTTCGCTGAACCGAGCACCGCCCCCATGCAAAAGGTCAGCGTCGATTTTCCTGACCCATTAGGACCCGTGATCAGAATATGTTCCATCATCCCTGATAAGTCCAGGACGGTTGCCGGATAGTCGCGTATCCCCGAAATCTTCATCTCCCAAGGAATCATTCTTCGTTTTCCGCCCCCATGTTGTATCTCTTGAAAAATTTAAGCACTTCATCCATATGCAGCTGCTGCGACTGGCTAAACTCTGTAAACCGTTTCAGATACGAATTGCTGAACATCCTGCTTCCAATGGCTGTCAGCTCATATGCCTCTTCGTCAGTCTCACCGCTGAATCTGGCAATGGCGCCAATTTTGAGCAGTGCCCCCAGAGCTGCCTGCATTTTCCGCCTGATATCAAGCGTCTCATGCCCGAATGCTTCAACCAGCTGAGTGAACAGCGTAAATTCATTTTGCAGTACGTCCTGGTGGTAAAAGATAAACATCAGCATAGCCAGGCTTTCCGCAGACAGCATTTCCTTAGCCTGCTGGGCCGGAACACGCATTAGAAGCACGGTCTGATCGCGCCGCTTGTCGTACACCAATTGAAAATAACGTGCCACGGATTGGTTAATCCGTTCTATAAACTGATGAAACGCCTGCGTTTCTTCAGGCTTCAGCTTCAGGAGCCGCATGACCTCCCGTCTGGACAATCCGAAATTGTCGCTTCGCACAGTGGCAGATGAGGAAAACATGATTTGCATAAATGCATGCTCTTCATCCGGTGTCAGAACCGTGTTCAGGTGAGCCATCACGGATAAAGGGCGATAATTATCAACATAACTATCGTTATCCTTTTCGATTTCAGTCTCCATTACTTCGGATGATATATCGTCCGTCTGCTTCGTCAATCCACTCCCACTCCTTTCGTTGATCTGATGAGGCTGCTTCCTCAACCTCTTCTGTTTTCTGCGTCATTTCTGCCTGCCGATTTGATACGATCGCTGACACGGCCAACAAAGCATTGACCGCATCCGCCCATTGTTCAGACCCGGCTTCCAATACCAGAGGCTCGATTCCGATCTGCTTATGTTCCACCAGCACCCTTTCCACATCCTCGGTTCGAATCATCGTTCTTGTTATATTCCAGGCCGCTTCTTCCATCTGGTCGGCCAGTTCACTTTCTGTTAATTCAGCCGCAGCTGCAAACTCTTCTTCCGGATAGGATTCAATCTGACCTACAGCAGGCGTGTAATGCTCCAGGTAATCTATGGCCCCCATCAACTGCGCTTCCGGAATGGGGGAAGCAAACTTGACAGGTACCCACAGACCGTCAAGACGCTCTCCTTCATCCCGGTCCTGCTCCATAAAACTCAGAATCTCAACTCCATTTGGCATGGTCGAGTCCGGTTTTTTATAAAAAGAATCCATGACATAACGCTTGAAAGAGATGGGATCAATTTGCACACCAATCTCTGTTTGCTGGATATGGGCAAATTTCAATATTTTTTGCAGGGTGGACAAGCTGATCTGTGTGCCTTGCAGCATAATATCCGTTCCCTTTTTAAAGAGGTTGCTCCATTTCATACCTTCCTCAAAGGTTTTCAGCTTATCCATTCGCTCATTAAGGCGCCCATCCAGTTGCTTCATCAATTCTACAATGATTTTCACCTGAGGAAGAGCATGTCTGTCAGCCAAAAATTCGAGCTGGCGTTCCTGCAGCTTTTCAACAGCCTCCTCAACATTTCTAACCATACTCGCCAAACGATTGCCGCCAGAAATCCCTTTATCATCGTAGGCTTCGCTTAAATCGGCATCCCTTGCCGCCTGAAACAAGGACCTCGCAATTTCGTCACGCATGTAATAGGCAAGAGAGTCATTGGCCAGCCGGATCAGCACATCCATTAAACGTTTGCCGACATCCATCATTAAAATGCGCCGTTTGGTGCGGATCACCCAATTATATTTTTCGAGAATAAAGAGAAGGCGTTCGACCGACAAAGGCGGCTCTGTACCATACCTGTTACGGTAACGGTAATAAAGGGCATTCGCATCCTCAAGCGGCTGCTCCAGCCCGAGAGCTTCTTCGTGAATCAAATTCAGCAGTTGCAGTATATGAAGCACCTTTTGCGGCTCTTCAAAATATTCCCGCAATTCATTCAGCACGCCTGACAATTTGATCAAATCACGAAGAGACTCTCTGACCAAAGGCGCATCAGAATCCGATTCAAATATGGAAATCAGCCGCTTATCCAGGTTGTCCAAAGTTCTCTTCCTCCCAAAAATTCCTCCTGCTCAGTTGGTCTATGACACCGAATCGTTGCTTGTAATTGAGATTCATAGCCTTCCCACGAGTCGAATATACTGGCTTGCTGGGTTTCTGGTTGAGTCAAAATCCATTTTACCGATTGTAGAGAAAAACTATTGAGGATTTTCTGTACCGATGCAGCGATGAACAGACCTGCCTGATCCGTGTCGCACCAAACCAGTACTTGGTCTATGGATGGGGAATGATGTAGAATATCATGAACAAGCTTGCGATGACCGCTGCGCAGCTGCCCGTCCAGTCCGATGATCAGACTTTCGCTCTCGAAAAGAAAGTCTGGATCAGAGCACATTCGAGTAAGCAAAGCCCTGTTTTCTACCAGCCATATATTTTTGCATGAGGTAGCCAGCTCCAGCTCATATACGGCCAGATCCGTTGTAGCATGCAGATATCCTTGCGGATACTTCAAGTCCCCTGCCTGCAATGCGCCTGCAAAATAAATGGGCGTTATGGCTCCGGTGCTGACAAGCCCGAGATAAGAAAGCGGGATATCCACTCCCCTCTCCAGCTTGTCAAGAAAATCCTTTTTATCTTTATCAAACACCTTCGAGCCGCCGATCTGCCCAAAATAAGCCGCTCCAATCTCCTTCCAGTCAAACTGGCCTGTTTTCATGCGGATGCTGCATAACGCCAGAAGAAACTGTATATATCTGATCTGTTTGCTGTTCCTCCAGTTCATATCCATTTTTTGCGAGACTGGTTCAAGAGTCACAAAATGACACGCCTCATGAAGAGCCTCAATCAATACTTTCATATATTGTGACAGCTTCTCTATGGCTTGCCGTTGCTGCTTCGATAGAGTCAGAGCATGAGGAAGCTCATCGTAAAGACGTCTGGCCTCGGAATACAAGTTGTCGAGCTGCCCGGACATTTCTGTTCGCTCAGCTTCTCTTCTCTGTTTATGTAGCAAACCAAGAGCATACCCCATTACATATACAGAACGCTTCATGGTTCTGCCATCTTGAGTATACTCGCTCTTTCTGTAAATAAACCCTTTTTGCAACCAGCTGTTAATTGTCTCCTGATCTAATACCGGATTAGTCCTGTACAAATCTTGTTCAGATTTTTTGACCTGGACACTATGAAAAATAGAAAGCAGCCAGTCTATAGCGGAATCTGCTGGCTCATTAACTTCCACCTCTGAAGCAAAGCCGCTAAGCATGGCCGATCGCTTATAAGTTCTGGCAGAGCTTTTCATAATATCCAATTGAAAATAACCGGATAATTGCTGACCGGGTTGAAGCTCTTCTCCAGCCCTTACATAATGTTGTTTAATAAAAGCTAGTATTGAAGTTTCTTTCATTGGTATCGACCATCCGCTGCTGACTTATTTTATCGCTATTGTACCATACAAATTTGCTTCATTTCCTTTGTGTCATAATCCGGTAGTTTAGATGATCTAATTTATGTACCTAAGCTTGAGGTATAAAAAGGGGTATGGTAAAGTAAAGATAGAGATAAGGATCGGTGGCCGCCGATCCCCAGCACAACAGCTTGAATGGGGTAACCCTCCAAGATCAAGAAGTACGTTTGGAAAGTGACCCTCACTGGTGCCAACCTAGAGTAGGGTCACTTTCGTTTATCAATGTAAGTGAGCAACGCTATGAGAAAAATCCCAAAGGTCAGCACTTCACCAAACGAAATGTCCATTCGCATCACCTCCTTTCGGAGGATGCGTCCACTCAAGGTGTGTTGTACATTCATCATTATATCATCAAAACTCGTACAAACGTCATGATTTTAGCTTAAAAACACGTAAAAACTGCATTTTAGTATCTAGCATAAAAAGGGCCTTCCAATGAAATGCTCCCCTCATAGTAGACAGGTGAATTGATAACCACCTGCTACTAAGAGAGGAGCATTTCTCATGTCTGTTGCTGCCAGGTGAAAGTAACGGCTGCATGCGAGGGCAGGGTATAACTAAAGGATTTAGCACCCTGCTTGACGATGAATTCCCGACTGCCCGCCGACACATTGACAGCTATCAGTACCACCGTCCCGTCCGGATTGCGGAAGGCGACATTCTCTATGCTGCCGCTGTGCTGCGTCGAATCAATGCGCACCGCTCCCGGCTGTACAAATTTGCTTGCATGTCCTATGGCATAATATTCTTCATTTCTCGTCACGGCACCGGTGGAAGGATCAATGGTCATTACCCCACGACAGTTCGTGCAGCCGCCGTTCACAGGCCCTCCTTCTGGACCAAGTGCTATGTTCCACAGCAGGACGTTTTGCGCCCAGTTGCGGGTACCGCCGATGATCAAAGTGGACAACTGCCAGCTCAGATTATTGCCAAAATCCGCGCTCCACGCTCCTCCGCTACACTCCGTTACGTAGATATGCTTATCTGGATAAGCATCATGCACTCTCGACATCGCTTCAGGTGAGCCCGCATAGCAGTGATAGGCCGTTCCGTCGGTATAAGCGGACGCCCCCTCGTCAGCAAGCAACGTCTTGGCATACTCCTCTCCGATATCCCAATTATGATCGAAGCCTATAATTTTGGTGCTCAATCCGTTCACCTTGAAAGCCGGCCCCAAATAATCTCGGATAAATCGTGCCTGCTCTGGGGCGGCCATGCTCATGCTCGGATAATCAGGAGTCGTGAACTCGGGTTCATTCTGAACCGTTATGGCCTCAACAGGAATGCCCGCCTGCTCATAGGCCTTTATATATCGCACAAAATATTCGGCGTATGCCGAATACACCTGAGGATTGGTGTAATCCAGGTACCAGCCGTTAAGCGTCTTTTCGCCATACTTCATCCAGGCCGGAGCTGACCAGGGCGTGCCAAGTAGCTTGATGTCTTCTTTTTTATTCATGATCTTCTGAAGCAACTGAATGACATCGGCATCCTTGGTGACGGAGAAATGGTTCATCTCATAATCCGGCTCTCCTGATTCCGTATCATCATAGGTGTAGCTGGAAGGCTGACCGTTCGCATCTACCGAAAAATCAGAGGCGCCGATGGTATGCCGGATATAGCTTATGTTGATTCCCTTGGCGGTGAACAGATCGTCTAAGAGCTCATCTCTTTGCGCCTCAGACATCGTATGGTTGATTAGATACGCAGACGATCCCGTCACCGCTGCTCCAAAGCCGTCGATTGTCTGAAAGGTTCGCTGCGGATTGACTTCAATCGTCAGCGCATCGTTGCCTGCATTCTCCGTAAAGGGCTGTGCCTTCTGTGGTGTCAGCAAATTCAACCGATCCGGCGTCGTCAGCCATACGCTCACCTCCCCTGTCCGGCCCAATGGCTGCTGTTCTCGATCCCCGGAGAAGCTGTCTTCTCCCGGAAACAGGATGATTGTGCCTATGGTAGCCGTCAGCAGAAGTAGTATTTTGACCATGACGCTGAATTTCTTTGCTCTGTTGTTCCGAATATTCTACACCTCCTTCGGTATGCTAGCATTTTGCATAAGTTGATACTAAACGCTCACGGGGCAATACGTAGACGAATAGGATCATTTCGATATACATATTGGTTGGTTGGAAGCAGCTGGTCGGATTTATACATCGTGCATGTACAAAAAGTCGGGGCTCTTGCCCCGACTACATATGATATACCCAAGCCAAAGCTTGGCTTGCTTATCCTTACGATTACTTCCCGGACTTGTTGTTCTGTCTGGTCCGTCCCGTCTCTTTGGCTTTGGGAACCGTAACTGTTCCTTTCAAGCGAATATCCGAGGAAGAGCTTCCCACATATATCGGCACCTCTCCAGATGGCATAACCCATTGCTTGGACGCTTTGTCCCAGTATGATAAGGCTTTGTCATCCAACTGGATGGTTACACGCTGCTGCTTGCCCGGCTCAAGCTTGATCTTCGCGAAGCCCGCGAGCTGCTTGATTGGTGTCTCAACCGGTGCAGGAAGCTTGCCCGTGTACACCTGGACTACCTCAGAGCCGGATACTTTACCGGTATTACGCAGGTTCAGGGATACTTCTACGGTGTTTTCCTTTTTCCCGCTCTTGTCCGCTTTTGTTTTCAAATTGCTGTAGTTAAACGTGGTATATGACAGTCCGTGGCCGAAGGCGAAAGCAGGCTTGATGCCCTCCTTCTCATAGCCTCGGTAGCCGACATAAATGCCCTCGGAGTAATCCCCGTTTCCATTGATGCCAGGGAACTGAGCTTCGCTGGACACAGGTGTCGCTTTTTCATCGACAGGGAAAGTGACAGGCAGCTTGCCAGACGGATTCACGTCACCGAACAGTATGCCTGCAAGAGCGTTGCCCTGCTCCTGACCCGCATACCAGGCCTGGATAATGGCAGGCACGTCATTTTGCCAATCGTCCATTTCAACCGCTCTACCGCTCATCTGAACCACGATGGTCTTCGGGTTCACGGCGGCAACGGCTTTTATCAACCGGTCCTGGTTGTTCGGAAGTTCCAGGTCAGAGCGATCCACATAGCCTTCGCTGTCATAGGTACGGGTTACAATGACCGCAACATCGGAATTGCGTGCCAATTCAACAGCATCCTTAATAAGCTTGTCCTGCACATCCGCCCGTGGCTCCCAGCCGAATCGGATCATGCCGCCGTAATCACTGTCATTGAAGTTCGGGGAATCAGTACGGTACTCGATGCGTACGCTGTGCTGTTCGCCCTTTTTCAGGGTAATGCTCTTCTCCGTTGTTTCCAGCTTGGTACCTTTATTGTCAATGAACAATTCTCCGTCAAGATACAGCTTGCCCGAACCCATGCTTGAGATCGACAGCTTGTATTCGCCTGTCTCAGGGGCAGCGATAACTCCCGTCCAACGTGCCGACATCAAGGAGTTGAACTTCGTCGGAATGGGATCTACCTTTGGAGAAATGGCATTAAAATCGAAATTATAAAAGCCCAGGTTCATATTCACCTGCTTGTCTGTGTGCACAAAGCCAGGGCTGCCTTCCATGTTGGGGTTGTCCCAATATTCCCCGCGCAGGCCGTTCTCCCCTTCAGTGTATGTGTCATATCCGACGCTTGCAGCTTCCTCCGCGGGAACAGCCGGATGTAGCAAAGAAGAAGGTACTGCAGATGGCCCAGGAATGATATCTCCAGCCGTGATCGGATCACTGCCCGGTGCGTATTTCACTTCCACATCGTTGCCCGCACGCTCGCGAATGCCTTTGAGCGGACTGACCGAATAGGTTGGATTGACTTTGGAGCTGCCGCCTCCAGCAGCCGAAGCATTGTCAGCGTCCGGCCCAATAACGGCAATCGATTTCAGCTCGTTCGCAGACAGGGGCAGCATGTCATTATTATTCTGGAGCAACACCATGCTCTCTTCGGCGATTTTGCGAGCCAACGCGCCGTCTGCCTTCGCGTCAATCAGATTGTTTTTCGCCGGTTGATCGAACAACCCTTTTTCAAACATCTGCAGCAGAATGCGGCTTACCATGTCATCAAGACGTTCTTCGCTGACTTCACCGTTCTTAACGGCGTCCAATAGCTTGTCTCCCCACATATTGTACGGGACACCCGGCGTTTCCAGATCAAGACCCGCATTGGCTGAAGTAGCAGTACTTACATTAGCACCATAATCACTCATAATAAAGCCTTCAAATCCTTTTTGCGCCTTTAGGACACCATTCATCATTTCATCATTGTCACAGGCAGCTACGCCATTGATTTTATTAAACGAGCACATGGCAGCACCCAAGCCCGCCTCTTGCACTGCCGATTCGAACGGCCGCAGATAGACTTCCTGCATTGCGCGTTCATCCACTTTTACATTCGTGGTAAAGCGTTCGGTCTCCTGATTGTTCAAGAGATAATGCTTCGCTGTAGCAATGACCGGATAGCTCTGCACACCCTTCACATAAGCGGTACCCAGATGGGACTGCAATAGAGGATCTTCCCCAAGCGATTCAAAGTTGCGCGATCCCCACGGCAGACGCGCAATATCAAGCCCAGGACCCAAGAATACATTATGAGTTGTATTAAAGGCTTCCTTTCCGAGCAGATCACCATATTGTGCGGCTGCTTCAGTATCCCAGGACGCGGCCAAAGCAATCGGTGCGGGAAGAGCTGTCGACTGCTTATCCTGGACGTCAGGATTAGCAATACGTACCCCCGCTGGTCCGTCGGCCATTTTCAGCGCTGGGATTCCCAATCTCTCTATGGCTTCATTATAAAAACCGTAATTGTTATTCACGCCACCAGTTACAAAGTCTATTTTCTCTTCCAGCGTCATTGCTTGAAGCAACAACGACGTACGCTCCTCGGCGGACAGGGAAGTATTCATCCATGGCTTCTCCGTAGTGCCTTCCTCCGCAAAGGTCGTATTGAATGGAGCCATCACCATGGCGATCATGACTGCCACAACCGTTAAACGAAATACCAGCAGCTTCACTTTCACTTTCACTTGTCTAACTCCCTCCGAATATGTATGTATTTGCGCCCGCCGGCTAGGACGGGGGCCCCTGGCAGCACTCGTTTTCCTTCACTCGACCAAGTAAGCTGCCTGGTCCTTTAACACCCTAGCCCATAAAGTAACAAAATGCACTAGCCACAAAATGGAATTGCAGGATCGCAAATCATATTAGGACCTATATGGAAACGCTATTAATTTCAGATAACAGAATATTAACTTAATAGTGACATTTTTGTATCTTTTGAACGATATTTATTAAAAATGGGCTTTTGTACCCGGTCCCGTTTTTGATCAGCATCATGGCAGATGACGACCATTTGAAACCTAGCTCCCTTTTTTCTCTGTTTTATATCCGGAAAAATCCTAAGATTTGAAGCGATAACCGGTTTTCTGGCTAATCGTTATAGCTGCAAACGAGGAAGGGTGCAGACTATGATTTAAATTCTTAATCACATCCAGAGTCCTATTGCTCTATAGTTATTCCAGGTAAAAGTTACATTGGCGTAACCTTTGAAATATAAAAAAAACGCCTTTCGGCGTATTTTCCAATAATCCAATTATCAGCAGCCAAGTGAAGGAAGCCGCCGCCATAACCAAGCATATGCTCATACTCGCCTGTCTATCACACAGCGGCTACGCACAGCTCCACCACACTTTCCTCCCCAGCTTCCAGATGAGAATAGTGGCTCCTCTAAGCGTGTCTCACTATGCAGCCTTGGTCTGGAAGAGCTTGATGCCCATGACGATAAAAATCAATCCAGTGATCTTGTTCAGAATCAGCTCTACCTTCGGATTCTCTCGCAACTTGTTGGTGAGCAGCGCTGAGAAGAACGCCACGAGCAAGCACCAGAGCGTGCCCGTCAGAACGAAGGTAAGCCCCAGGATAATGAATGGCAAGGAACCATAGATCTGGTTCGGAGCAATGAACTGCGGAATGAACGAGATGAAGAAGAGCGCGACCTTCGGATTGGTCACATTCGTGATGAGCCCCTGGACATAAATTTTCTTATAGGATGCTTCTTTCTTGTGCGCCAGCTCAAAGCTGGACGAGCGCTGCATCAGCATGCGAATCCCCAGATATACCAGATACCCTGCCCCGATTAGCTTCACCATCGTGAATAGCATAACGGATGTGGTCAGCAGCAGCGATAACCCGACAGCAGCCAAAAAGGTATGTACCAGAATGCCCGAAGAAATGCCCAGCACAGAGTAAAGGCCTGCCTTTTTCCCCTGCGACACGCTTCGACTTACGATATACATCGTATCAGCTCCGGGGGTAAAATTCACAAGCAGAGCCGTGATTACAAATAGTCCAAAATGTATAATGCCTATCACTGTCCCTCACTCCATCCTATCTCTTGTTGTCTGTCTATTTTTAATTTAGCTCATTCTATCATGAAAATAGGGGAAGAGCTTGCAAGTCATGCATAAATATCGATATTTTTTTATAAAAATACTCGCCAGGCAACGGATGTAGGCTTCTAATGTATAGCAAAAAAAGCCGAATTCCTGTTATGGGAAACTCGGCTTATGAATGTTACTTGCACATCGTAATTAGATTTCAACCTCTTTATCCAGAACAATATCATGCTTAGTCACTTTGCCTGTATATTTGTCTACATAGTAGAAACCATACGTAGCAATAAGCATCACACTTTTATCCAAAGAAGCACTGACACTACCGATGGCCACGTTATTTTATAAACTCGCATCACCCTAATTATTACCACTATTATCATCCAGGTGCATATAATAACTATAACTCCAATGATTGTTAGTATAATCCATGAAGATCAAGGCTGGAAATATCGACTGTTCCTTGTCTTCACCCTCTCTAACCTCGCTCCATTCCATTGTCGCTTGTACTACTGCTTCCCTTTCTCCGAGAAAGACTACTCTCTCGTCTGAAAGCTGATACGTAGTATCGGAAAAGTCAAAGCCACTGCTTAACATGTTCTCCCATGAGAAATCACCCTCACCCCACGTCTGAATCTCGGCTGGGGAAGTATATTGACGTGTCAATTCTAAATCCTCTGCGTTATATGCCTTGAAATAACTAGCTAGATCAGACAAAACCTCCGCCTGCTCCTTGTCGAAATTCTTCTTAATTACGGCTGCCTTGGCATCAATATCGCTGGGAAGTTCCCATTGATTCAAAGTTACCTCAGACCTAGCCACCTTCCACATTCCATCTTCCCATCGAATCTCCAAATTGTATTTATGTAGTCGATTCAGCACATCTGTGTTCTCAACATAGGTTACGCGCAAGGCTGCTTCCGTAGCAGATGTGAATTCACTGTGATCTATAGTTGCCGTATACTCACGAAGAGGTACTTCTCCATACAATTGATACGATTGATAATCGTAATCCGATGAATAGTATCCCCGCTCAAGATTATCGGAAGTCAGTAGATCTGGACTAAAAGTCTTGTCATATTTCCAGACAAGCTCTCGAATAGCTTCCATCTGACCATCACCATAAGGATTCATGCTAACACTCTGCTTGGCCGGGTCATAATCCACAGAATGCTCCATGATGTATCCGAGCAGCCGAACATAAATGAATGGTTTGTCATCCATTACAAAAACAGGCGTATCCATATAATAGATCCGACCATTAAATTCAATCGTATCATCGGTAGCCCAGAAGCTGAGCTCATGCCCGTTAACTTCCGTTATGAATTCCTTAAGCTCTGGATCATAGGACACCTTGTAGCCAAGCTTAGTGAAGAATTCCTGTGCCTGTACATACAGCAGCCCCTTCTTCATGACTGTGTGCACTCCGACCAGTTTGTCGTGATTAACATACAACTGTACGGGTTTCTCAGCAGCCTTTACGACTCCCGGCATCGTTACAGCTAGAGAAATAGAGAATAGCAGACTCCAAAGCTTCCTTAACATACAACACTTCCTAACCACTTGATATATGCCTAATACCTTGACCGAATATAATTCCAGGTTGGATGATCTGGGAGCGTAGTCGTTAGCGGAAAGCGGGGAAGCCCTAGAGAAACAGAGTGCCCACCTTTAAGCTTGCTGTTCAACTGCTTATGATCTTTGTAAAAAGAACAGCAAGCTTAACAGTGGGCGACAGGGCTCCACGCTTGCAGCGGCTCTACACTCGCATTCAATCTAATTAAGGCACTAGATTCACTAGTTATATATCGGCAGATGTGGAGCTTTAAGGTAGCCTGAATTTTATGATGCAGGAGTACATGAACGAGATGCCTGTCTGGAGGATGTCCGACGCGAATATAAGGCTGTCCCGCTTCCTGGGCTCCAGATCATAGTTCGCTACTCCTTAGAGGCGGCAACATATGCAGTGCACCGGTCTTCTGCCTGCTCAACTGCCTGGCCCCTTATCATCAGTTCGTCAAGATGAGCCAGCGTTTCAGAGAGTGCAAAACGCAGCTGATGGACAGTGAGCTTGTCTCCATACATAGCAATGGATAGCTCATAAGCATTGCGTGGTTGTTCATCCAACAGCTGCGCACACCGGTTCAGCCTTTCTTCATGATGCTCAAGCAGATGAACCGTACGGTCCCTGAAATGCCCGAACGGGTGACGGTGCCCCGGGAAGGCTTGACGCACCTCATATTGTCCGAGCTTCCGCAATCCGTCCATGTAAGCTGCAAGGGGGTGGGCGTCGCTGCCCGGCAACAGGCTTACATTGGGGGAAATTTGCGGCAGCACGGCGTCACCGCACATTATAATTTCGCTGTCACGCTGATACAGTGACAGATGGCCGGGCGCATGCCCGCCCGTCATGATCAGCTTCCACACCCTGCCCCCCATCAGGAGGCTGTCCCCTTCATTCACACAGGTAACTGACGGCTGGGGCAGAACCTCCCTGTACGATTCGTTCAAGTGCTCACGCATCGGCATTGACAGCTCCTGAGGCAGTCCATGGGCACGAAAAAAACGGACAAGCCTTTCCACAGTCACGCCTTCCTCCCCCCACATAAAGCGGGCTTCCTGCAGACTTCTCGCCGACATCAGCACCGACGCCCCGCTTCGCTCCTGAAGCCATCCCGCCAATCCATAATGATCAGGATGATGGTGAGTGATTAAGATGCGGGTAATATCCTTTGCTGACCAGTTCAGCTCCTTCAGCACATGTTCCCAGCTCTCCACTGCCGCTGGCGTATGCAGTCCGGCATCCACGACGGTTATACCATCGTCCCCGGGTACAATATAGCTGTTAACCCACCGCAGCGGAGAGGCCAACGCAATTTTCACCTGAATAATTCCTTCCTCCTCAAAGCGGGTCCATCCGGGCAGCTTCATCATCTTCTCCTCCAATAACGATCGGGATCTCATCTTGTAATGAGAGGAAAGAACCGTATAAGGATTATTGCTCCAAATACAGAATGTATATTCCTGTTTATATTTGCTGGAGCGTATTCGGCACGATCAGACGCTGATGGCGCATGGCATCCGTCCGGTTGCCATGTTCCCGGATCACATATACCTGCCCGCCGGCTGCAAGCAGCTCTGCCGGAGCCGGATGACCGAGAAAATCAACAGGGCTGTAGCTAAGTCCATATGCGCCCGCATTGGGAATGCCGATGTAGTCGTCCTCCCTGATGAGCGGCAGCTTCGCTTTCCGAACAAGACAATCCTCAGGAGTACAGAGGGGGCCAACTACTGTGATCTCCTCCTCTTGCTGTCCGCTCTCTCCAGCTTTATCCACGTCCTGCTGCTTCTTGTGTGTACTGAAGACCTCCACCGGAAAATTATCGCGCAGCCTGCGGCCCCGGAAAGCCGCCGAGGCGTAATGGTTCATGCCTCCATCCGTGACGGCGAACTTTTCTCCTTTGGACGTTTTGGTATACAGTACCTTTGTCACATACATTCCGCAACAGGCGACCAGGTATCTTCCACTCTCAATGATCAGGCGGACGCCTGGCATACGCTGCACCGCCTCTACCGCCAGTCTGTTGAGATGCTGGAGCACCTGATCCATATCGAGCGGCTGTTCGTGAGCAAAATAAGGAATGCCAAAGCCGCCGCCCAGATTAATGCTGTGAATAGGCAGGCCGTATTTCTCACCAATCTCTCTGGCAAGCCTGACGGTATTCGCAAACGATCCGATAATCTCCTCCGCCTTCAGCATCTGGGTGCCTGTATAGATCTGGATGCCCTGAAATTGAATATGCCTACATTCCTGCAAAGCTGCAAAGAAAACGCCCAGCTGGGATTCATCCACACCAAACGGGCGGGCTACCCCGCCCATTTTTATCGTCGCCCCGGATACATCCGCGTTAGGATTAATGCGGACGGCTGCCCGCACATGGACACCGCTTCGCGCCGCCGCTTTTTCCAGCAGCTGCAGCTCGCGGACCGATTCAACATTGACGCATCCGATTCCTGTCTCAGCAGCTTCATTCAGCTCGGATTCCGTTTTCCCCGGTCCGGCAAAAATAATATCCTTCGGCTCATAACCTGCTTTAAGAGCTGTATACAGCTCTCCTGACGATGCAATCTCCGCCCCGCAGCCAAGGGAGCGAAGCAGCGCAGCGATGCTGACATTACCGTTCGCTTTCAGCGCATAATGAAGCTTGACCGAAGGATGCAGGCGGGCGAGTATACTGCTCACATGGGAGCACAGGGCATCTCCGTCATACAGAAAGAACGGGGTCCTGTGGCTCCGTGTTAAGGACAACAGCTGATCATCCGATAAATTCACGAAATCCTCTCCTTCACTTCACCCTGATCTGGCGGGCCGATTGATAAATGGAATCCAGCAATCTGATCCGTTCCGCCGATTCCCGGAAAGGGACAGGCGCAGCCATCCCGCGGATAATCCGGCAAAAGCAATCAAGCTGATTCACGTAATAATTCATGGGCCCGAATTCAGATTTGGCAGACAGCCCGTCGGACCGGTGGATACGCAGCGTCATTTTATAAAATCCAAGATTTGCGCGGAAGCAGTCATTCAGAGAAACGACCGCATCGTCGAAGGTCAAGGTGTGGGAGCAGTGGTAAGGTCGCTCGAATGAGCATAGGACTGCCGCCCTCAAACCGTCCGGGTACTCCGCCTGTGCCTCAAAGGTCCAATCGCAGCCGTCCGGCCCATCGAAGGAGGATTGCCCTTGAAAGCCAGCCCCGTCCAATCCAACCAGCGTCTGCAAAAACTGCAGCCAGTAAACACCAAGATCTCTGAAACAGCCCCCTCCCTGCTCCAGACGGCTGCGATAGTTGTCTTTGTGCCCATTTTTGGCCGGGATGCACAGACTGGTTTCTATCGAGCGTAGCCTGCCGAAGCTGGGGTCGCTTACCATGGTACGAAGCTTATCCTGCCAGGGATGATGCCTGACCATTACCCCTTCCAGCAGGCATGGCCCGCCTGCCCGCAGAGCCGACTCGATCAGATCCAGTTCATCTGTGTACAGGCATAGCGGTTTTTCGACCAGTACGTGCTTGCCTGCTTTCAGAGCCTTTGCAATCCATTCGGCATGCAGCTCGTTGCTAAGAGCGATATATACAGCATCGACTTCACTGTCGTTCAATAACTCTGCAGGGGTCTGGTGCACCGTGCCGATGCCGTACTGCTCAGCCATCAAATGGGCTTTTGTAACAGTCCGGTTCGCAACAGCTACAACAGTCGAATGCTCAACATAGCGGGCAGGCTCAAGCAGTGCTCGCGGCACGATGGACGAGCAACCAATGACGCCAAATCGGACGGGCCTTCTAACCGGTGAAGGCGGTACAAATGCCTCTGCGGCAGCGTTCATCAGATCCCCTCCTCCACGCCGGAAACGGTCTGCGTGGAGTATAGGCCAAGGCGCTGAACCAGCAGCCGTGAGCATTCCGGGGTCCGCTTTTTCGTTTCCAGCATGGCCGTATGCATCTTCTCGAGAATATCCGCACCGCCTCCGTATTCCGAAATCCAGCGCTCGTAACGGATGCCGAATCCAAGCTCTTCCCACAGATCCGCATTGTCTTTCTCATGCGCACCGAAAGGCTCCAGCATGATCAGCGGCGTCGCGGATGCAAATGAATCCGTCATGGTGCCCCCTCCGGGCTTGCTGACAATGGCTTTCATCCGGCGCTGCCGTACGTACAACAGATGATATTCTTCCTGATTGCGGTACAGGGTTTCTTCGCCCGAGTGAATCTCGGCAAACGGAGGGAAGATGTGCCTACCGTCCACTCCCGTCTGCCATGTCCGCCAATGCGGATCCATCCGATAATACCTGCGGCTGCCGGCCTGTACGTCAGGAGCATCATCGTTATACAGCATAATATCAAGCCCATAACCAGCGGCTTCCAGCTCGTCCAGCTTGTCGCGATAGGTGCCCATGCCCCAGCCGCCGCCGTGAATGAACAGCCGATGCTCCCGCTCCCTGTAGGATACAAGGGGAACAGGCACATCGATATAGCAGTTAATGCTGTCTGTGGCACGGTCAAACAGAGTAAGCTGACCGCAGCCTTCAGCAAATTGAGGTCTGTGCCGCACTAAATTTTTCCAGGATGGGGACGGTGTAGAATCCATGTACAGCAGCTCGATGTGAAGAGGAACCCCGCTCCGTCGGGATCGGTATTCCTCCAGGACGTACATCCAGTGGCCTGACAGGCAAATAAAATGGCGTCGATCCTCATCGCACCATAGGGACAGAAGCTGCTCCAACGCTTCCGGATCGATGGATTCGCTCATATCCTGCGGGATTTTTTGTGACATCAGTGCAATCTTGAAGTTGTCATGATAGGCTTTACGATTCTGATCCACCTTGGTACGGGCGGATTCCGGCAGCACATTCTCGAATACATGAACGGCTGTCCCGATGCCAAGTCTACTCAGTCCCGCTTCAATCAGCAATCCGGGCGTGTAGAATCCCAACCCGAAACCGGAGCATAATATCGTAACCTTCATTTCCCTTCCCCCCAGCTATTCCAAATAATTAATTTCTTATCACCCACGTCAGCTAATTCAATACAGCAAACCGGTTATCTGCAAAAAAACGCTCCAGCCGCTCTGTCAATTGTGCCTTTCTGTCCTGATTCTCGGCGATCATCGCCAGGTAGAGCCGCCCTTTTCCTTTTCGTCCAGTGTTTGCATCTCCATTCACATCTTTGTCAGGATTGGGCGCATCCCTTCCGCCTGTATTCACATACAGCGTATTGGCCGAAAGAGGCATCACTCCTTCTTCACGGCTGTCTGTGAACAGCAGCTTCGCCTGCTCCAGCTTGTCCAATAGAGCCTCGTACGGCAGCGTCCCATGATGGGACAGCGTATAATTGGTCATGCTACCGAGCAGCGACCGTTCCGCCAGGAGCAAATCAAGTTGGTGCTTGATCAGGCTCATGGAACGCCGCGCGTTGATCTCTACAATTTCTTCAAGACTTCCGTCCCTGAGGGTCATGGAATCTACACACACATCCCCGAAATAACCGTCCGCCCACAGCTGCCTTCCGATCGCCTTCATCAGCGAAAAATAACCCTTTTTCTCAAGCATCTCCATAAATCCCGGATCAGGCAGCAGCGACTCCCTATAGGAAAAGCTCGAATTTGCCAGCAGCTGCACGGATACAATCTCCACTTCTCCAGCTTCGGAAACAACAAATTGGCAGGAAAAATCCTGCTCTTTCTCCAGGAAAGGCTCCAATATGAAGCAAACTCTCTTTCCCTTCAGCTCCTGCTGCCCCAGATACGCTACAATCCGCTCTAACATTTGCAGTGAAGTGATATGCAGATTGCCTTTGCCGGATACACCAAAATCATCCTTTACCAGAAAAGTGCCTTCGATCAGCAGCTTCCGCCCTTCCTGCTCCAATTCATCGGCATTCGTAACGATCTGCCCGGGATTGCTCAGCCCGAAGTGCTTTTTCAACATGGAGGAGTAAGTCTTAGCGTTCACTTTGCGGACCGTCTCAAGAGACGGCTGATGAAGGCGGATACCCCATGCTTTTGCCGCCTCCTCCGTGTATGGGAGGCATGCAAATGGGGTGAGCAGACAATCCTGCAATTCCGGCAACCCCGGCACACCGTCTCCCCGGTGCCTGCAGAGCAGCTCGAAGACGGAAGCAGATGAGCCCGGCACAGCGGTTTCATCACGGGACAGATCATGCTCATTGACAGCAGGCCTGAAGCCGAATCCGGATATATACTGCCAGTGTACAGGGGACATGGCATAACGGGTAAGCAGCACATCCCCCTGCCCGCAGAAGCAGAACAGCAGCTCATCCATCGCAGAGACAATCGCCGCGCCGGACCGATCCGGCAGAGCGGGTAAGGAAGCCGTATTTGGGTCTTTCCAATAAGCTTCCGCCTCAAAGGTTCCCATATTAATGCGCTTCAGCGCAGGTACATCCGATGTCATTCACTTTTCCCCCCGAGAAATAAAATGCAGCTCTTTTCCCGCTCCGGTCATTGACTTGCGCTTGTATAACCGCGCAGCGCGAACTGCCAGAGCAGGCGCACGATCAGCAGAAGCCAAAGCGGGACCAATACAGCCCATAGCAGCAGGCTGCCATTGATCATGCCCAGTACAAACATAGGCGGAAAATTGCTGATGACGAATACCGGCAGTACAAAAATTCCGATTCTCTGAATGAGTTTGCTGTATACCGACATCGGCACGGAATTCGTATCAAACAGGCTATTCGATAATTCTGTCACCCCGTTCGTGCGGATGGTCCAGAAGCCCAGCATTTGCGGCAGCAGAAAGACGGAATAAGCGGTAAGCACGCCGGCTGCCAGCAGCAGGGCAAAACCTCCAATTGCCTCCCAGGTGAACGGCAGCTGCAGACGATGCCAGCCGATGGCTGCCATAATGCCACCTCCAACAACATTGGGGATGGTATAGCCGAGATTGAACTGCCGCAGGGTGACAATGAACTGCAGGGAGATCGGCTGGGTCATCAGCATATCCAGCGAGCCTGTGCGGATTTTGGCCGGCAGCCCAGTAAAATTGCTGTAAAAAAGTCCGCTGTACAGGCCACTCATAATCGTGAATACCCCGACATACAGGAGCACCGCATCCGGGGACCATCCGTTGATGTCCGTGCCTGTCCGGTAAGGGACCGAGGCATAGAGTAGCTTGATCAGCAGGTAAGCCGTCTCCACCAAAAATGCGGTAACAAAATTAATGCGATACTCCATTTGCGATATGACAGAAAATTTGACGAACCGCGCGTACAACCTGATATAGCGGACACAAGTCCGCAGCAGTTTATTCATGTTACCCTCCCACTGCTACGAAGCGTCTGACACCCGCACGCCATACAACCCCCGAGAGAATCAGGAGTACAGCAATCCAGAAAGCCTGCAGGCCGATGCCTGCCGCTATGAGGGAGCCGTTCAGTTTTCCGGTTACCGCGTTGACGGGAAAAAACACCGTATAGGCAAACGGCAGCAGGCTCAGCAGCTTGCCCACCGCCTCCCCGAAAATAGTCAGTGGGAAGACGGTTCCGCTCGCAACGTAGATGACGAGGGACAAGGTATAGAACAGCCCCGTAGATTCCGTAATCCAGAAAGCCATGCCGCTAAGGGTGTAATAGACGAGGAAATTTAGCAGCAGCGCTCCGGGAAGGGTAAGCATATACAGCAAAAGATGAGTGATTGAAAAGCCGGTGCCGCCCCACAGACTGAGCCCGGCCAGCATACAGACAGCTCCGGTCCAAATAACGGCGCTCTGCACAGCTTTGGCACCGGCAAATCGGAAAAAACGGTAGGCAAAATAATGAACAGGCTGCACAAGGAATTTGCCAAGCCCACCCTCCTTGATATCCTCCGCAATCTCGTATTCAAAACCGGCCGCAATCAGTCTGCCGGTAACTGCTGCCATCACGGCGTACACAAGCATTTCCTCCAGGGTGTAGCCGAGCAGCTGCCGTTCACCCGAAGAGCCAAAGACAGCAAGCCAGAGAAAAACCTGCGTCATCAAGGGTAGAATGAACGAAAATAGCTGTAGCCAATAGTTCGTCCTGTACTCCATCTCGTTCTGCATGCCAAGTAAAAACACTTTGACATACTTGTTATTTTCAAGCGGATTATTTCGCATCGGCCCATCTGCCTTCGTTGTACAGATTTTCAATGCCTTCCTCCAACGGGACATCCTCAATGGTAAAATCCGTGACAGGCAGCGCATCAAGCACTTTTTTCGACCATCCGAGCGTGTCTTCCGCATCCACCTCAAAAACAACCTCCAACTGGCTGCCTGATCGGACACTGCCCAGCCCCGCGAGCTGCTTCTGGGCTACTGGCTCGGTCAGCCTGACTTTAAGCAGCTTGCGGGCCCCAAGCCGCTCGTTGACACTCTTCAGGTCCCCGTCATACACAAGGCTCCCGCCGCTGATGATCATTACCCGTGAGCATAAATCCTCGATATCCTTCATGTAATGGCTAGTCAGGAGCACCGTCGTCCGGTGCTGTCGGTTATACGCCTTGAAGAATTCCCGAATCCTGCGCTGGGATACCATATCCAGACCGATGGTCGGTTCATCCAGCAAAATCACCTTCGGTCGGTGCAGCAGCGCGGCAATCAGCTCCATTTTCATCCGCTCTCCAAGCGACAGCCGTCGCACCTGCACATGCAGCTGCTCTTCCACACCAAGCAGCGTAACCAGCTCATCCAGTGAGGAGCGGAATTCATGGTCGCCAATTTCGTAAATCAGCTTATTCAACGCAAAGGATTCGCTTGCAGGCAAATCCCACCACAGCTGGTTTTTTTGGCCCATGACAATGGAGAACTGCCGCTTGAATTCCTTCTGCCGTTTCCAGGGCGTAAATCCCAGTACGGAAGCTTCACCGCTGCTCGGATGCAGAATGCCTGACAGCATTTTCAGAGTTGTCGTTTTGCCCGCCCCGTTCGGCCCGAGAAAACCGACCATTTCGCCTTCCCTGACGGAAAAGCTGACATCCTTGACGGCTTCCTTGGCCAGCTTTTCCCTGTGGAACAGGTTTTGCAGCGATTTCCGCACGCCTGGTTCTTTTTTGTAGTACGTAAATATTTTCGACAATCGGTTCAGTGTAATAACTGGCAAAACGAGTTCCTCCTTACTGTTGTGTAGCGGCGTCCGCAAGGGGCAGGAGCTGTTCAAGCAGACCGTACTGCTGATCAACCAGTTCGTTCCCGCGGCTGATCAATGTCTGCACACGATGTCTGCCAAGCTGCAGGCCTGTCTTGTAAATTTGCAGATTCAGGCGGTGCCAGCCGGCATACAGCTCTGCGGCACCGTCGGCAATTAAACGCGCCCCCGCCCCCAGCGTATCCTGATGGAGCATAGCAAAATCATGGAGATAATCCGCCAGGGTAAGCGCAGTGCCGATTCGTAGCTGATAATAAATCTCTCCACATTGGTACCGGAACTCCTGGTCGTTCATATCGGACAGCAGCTGAAAATCCGCTATAAAGGCGCGATAAGCCGCATCCCCTTTTCGGAACTGGGGCTCGTCGCTTCGGCTTGTCAGATAATCCCGGATGTGCAGGGTGCACGCTTGATACATCCTGGCTGGCTGGAGCTCGGCTGGCTGGAGCTCCAACCAAGCATAATCCAGCACTCCGCCCAGCAGATCGTCAAGGCGGACTTCGCCCGTATATTGAAATGCCCGGCCTGATGAGTCCAGCAGGAAGCTGTCCGATACATGGATAGTCCGTGATTCTTCATCCAGGCTATGCAGCTCGATCACATGTCCGCGTGCACGGTTGATGACATAAATCTGGTGATATGTCAGGGCTGCGCTGGATACATGCAGCATCGCGCTGTACCCGCCACGCAGTACCTCCAACAGCTTGTTCGGATCGCAATCCTGCGGGTCCCAGGCTTCAACCTGGATGGCAGGACCTCCGGAAGCCGTGATTCTGCGCAGCTGATTCCCAAAGGTTCCCGGACCAAACGGACGTAGCTCACCCTCATACTCCGCGTTCATGCTGCCAGCCAATAGGTACAAATCGGCCTCGGCGGCTGCAATGCCTTGGCGCAGCAGCAAGCCGCACAGGGAAGAATAAAGGCAATGCTTGCCTACCCGGTCTGTTCCAGGCACCGATTGTCCGTGTGAAGCTGTCCCGGCCTTATACATATCTGCCCAGCAGCTGTTCAATCTCACTCAGCGTGGACAGATTGTCCAGCAGCAGATCATCGTCATCGATTATAATGTTGAGCTCGTTCTCCAATTCCACAATCAATTCAACGGCGGACAGCGAATTGAGTCCCAAGCTCCTCAAATCCCGGTCCGTTTCCATTCCAGCCAGCTCACCTTCAGGCAGCTTCAGTACCCTTTCCAGCAAAGGCAGCACGATGCTTACACCTGTCTCCATTCAGACTCCTCCATTCTTTGGTATGCTCAGGCCTTCTTGTCTAAGCTAGAGCGTGCTAAGTAGACTGTCTATTTCATGCCTTTCATGAGTTTAGGGCTTGTACTTGCTGCTGAACGGCGAACAACCGCTCCAGCCGGCGTGCGTAGTTCTCGGCCTCCTCCCAGCTGTTCGTGGCGATCAGGGTAAAAATACGGTTGATGAATCCCTGCTTGAGACGGGCTGTAGAAAGGGTGCCCGCCGTGTACACAATCACCCCTTCCTGCTGTTCAGATCCGTACAGCAGCCCATTCTCCCGAAGCAACGCACATAGGGATTCGTACGTCAGCGGTTCAGCCGAGACGACCCGGTAATAACGAGACAAGAACTTGCATTCTCCAAGCACAGCGGATACAAACGAAATATAGGTCGATAGCGTAAACCTGCCGTTGATTTCTATCACGGGAAAGAGCTGACCGTCCTCATCCACAAAACCGTCAATGGATGCAATCCCCGAATAACCAGCAGCACACAGGGAGGAGCCGAGCTGTTCCGCACAGCCGCGGATCTCCTCCTCCAATCCCTTCTCCAGCTCTGCCGGCATACGGGAGCCGGTATACACTGTTCCGGCAAGCTGCTGCACCTTCAGCGAGAACATGTTCACCTCGCCTTCAGGGCTGATATAAATCTGGTAATTCAGATCCAGCTGTTTGTCATACCACCGCTCCACCAGCCAGCCGCCTGCAAGAGAATTGCGTCCGGCAAAGCGCTTCATTACATTAACAACGGCAGTCAGCCGGGACAGGTCCTCAACAAGAAGCATGCCCTTGCCGGAGGCTCCGTGCGGCTGCTTGATAATAAAACGGGCGGGGCCCGCGGCTGCTGCCGCAATGCGGCCACACGCTTCCTGAACCTCCGTTTCATTCCTACACACGGCACCCTCTGTCACCGGAAAGCCGAGATGTTCGGCCATGCGGCGGCTGAAAATCTTGTCATTCACGCGTGCGCACAGATCCGCGTCTGCTCCGAGCAAGGTCAGGGAGCAGCGTGCAGCAACCTCCTCTTCCTTCCACGTGACGGCATATGGCACCAGATAAGCGCCACCCGCTTCCTCTGATGCGGTTCGCAGCCGCTGCAGCAGCCCTTCATCGGCAAGCACCAGCTCGGTAATGGGAGCCAGCGGGTCAGAAGACTCCGGCACCTCGATCCGGGGAATGGCGAATCCCATTTGCCGCAGCATCTCCAGAAAATGCGGCTGCGGCCGCTCCCTCAGCACGATAATATCCTGGCTGCGGCAAAGCAGCAGATTCATTTCCTCCATCCGGTTCACCACGGTCTGCTCCGCCGGGTCGGCAACTGCCCGTGAACCGGGATGCCATACTTCCTCAGCGCCAATATTGAACAGCCAGACGAACACATGCCGCCCGCGGTCTGTTGAAAGCGCCGTCAGCAAATTCACATCCAAAGTAAGATCCATCATGTGCATCTCCTTTTAAAAGCTGCTCTGCCGGCTCGGCGGCTGCTCATATATATTTCAGCGATCCGGCTCCATGAAGATAAAGCACGCTGCATTTGGAGCATACAGGCGTCAGCCCGTTTTCGTTGATGATGGAGCGGGTCATTTCATATTTGTCAGATTCCCAGATTTCCTTCAGAGTGTGCTCCCGCAGGCTTCCGATTGTGAACTCGCTGAAAAACTTACAGGGCATAACCTTGCCGTCCGGCAAAATGTCTGTGCGCGAATTCAGAGCAAGACAGCGCGATGAGCAGCGGCTGACCAATTCCTCACCATGAATGAACTTGCCGATTTCCTCAAAGTCGAGGCCTGGCTGATAACGGACCCGGATATTCCATACGCGCTCATTGATACGACGGAGCTCTTGCATGAGCGGTTCGATATTGTCCGGATTGATTTTGTACTTAAAGGCATGCCAGCTGCTGATATTGTTTTCTTCAAGCTCGCGCAGCCAGGAGAAGTTACGGGAAAAATAGTCGTCCATTTTGAGTGAGGTTTCTTTGGAGATATACCATGGGAATGTAAGCAGGACGAGATCCAGCTTCATGCTTTCGAACATTTCGAGGAATTCGAACATGCGTCCGATCATGTTGTCATTAATGACTGCATGCACGGTTACTCTACCTTTATACAGGCCTTGGTCGCGAAGCTCGATCAGCCGTTGCATCTGAGCCATCGTTTTTTTGAAGGTGCCTTTGCCGCGGATCAGATCATGCTCCCGCTCGAAGCCTTCGACGGCGATCAGCAGCTCCAGATTCTCGGATAAGTCCAGAAGCCGGTCCAGATGCTTGTCGATTAGCAGACCGTTCGTGCAAAACGTCATCTCCCGTCGGTCTTCGGCCAGCACGTCCAAAATTTCATCAAAGCGACGGTGGAACATCGGTTCTCCACCCCACATATACAAACGGGATTTGACCTCCTTCGTCTCCTGTAAAATTTGTCTGAGCAGCGCGGGGTCCAAATCCATATTCTGTTCTTCCTTGTCCATCTGATGGTGGTAGCCGTCCTCATTCCATTCAAAGCAGTGGGTGCAGCGGAGATTACAGCGGTTGGTCAGCTTGATGCCGATTGTATGGGGCATGTCCGTTCTGAAGGATGGGTCCTTTACGGAGTTGCGGTAGGAAACCGAAGCATTTTTCAAATTTCTTTTAATCAGCTTGAACGCCTTCTCGTCAATCAATACATGGCTTTTGGGCTGCATCGTTATGCACCTCGCTTATCGATTTGATAGAGCTCTAGCGCGTCATGACGTCATATTGTCCCGATTTCCGTTGTCTCCGCAAATCCAGAGTGTTCCTTCATTTCCCGGATATAACGGCAGAAAGTATCAATGGAGCTTAAGTATTCCAGTTCAAAATTGTCAAAATCGATTTCCACGTCAAATTCATCTTCAATCTTCAGCATAAAGTGCACCAGCTGCAGGGAATCCAGCCCAGCATCATGAATAATATCCGAAGTGCCATCCAGCTTCCCGGCGAGTTCCTGGTCTTCCTTCACTTCACTAATCATGCGGATTACTTGGCTCTGCATTTCAATTCCTCCTCCTTTTCTTTGGCGGCCAGACGGCCGGCAAGCAAGGGGCGGGGCGCAGGCGAGCTTCTCTGGATGATCCGCCCAGCAAGTCATAAGCATGGCAAAGATACAATGACAGCAGAAGTAATCAGACGAAATTCTCCTCCTAATCCCATACATGGAATTATATTCAATTATAAACCCTCCTAAAGGGTGTTCGTCAATAGCGTAAAATGTAATAATTTACCTTCATGTTCTTTACATTATGAAAATCAATAAGAAAAACGTCTATCGACGTACATTCACAGAAGCCAGACCGCGTTTAGAGGTAGCTTTTCTTGCGATTATCGAATTGTTCAGCTCTGCTGAAAATTATAATTTCTATAATCTAAAAAAAACCGTTTCCCGTTGGAATTCCGGGAAACGGTTGTCGCATACAATACTTAGGATTTCAGAGCAGTCCGTCTAGGATTGAACCAGGCTCTCCTGGGGATGCATTAGAGTATCCTCTGCATTGACTTCCCCTTTGCTCAGCCTTCTCTTCTCCATCAGTATAAGTACGAAGAGGATTGCCGTTAATGCACTAAGCAATATTAGATACACACCAAGCTCCGGGATAAAATAGCGAAGCTCACCGCCTTTATACCCCATGCCCCGCATGAATTTGAAATGCCACGTCAGCGGCAGCAGCTTGCTGACTGCCTGGAGCGGTCCTGGAAGCATCGCCACGGGCAGCTGCGCTCCGCTTAGCAGGAAGGACGGTAAAATAAGAAAAATAATTCTTCCGGATGCTTTCTGCGGATTTGGAGCCGTCCATCCGATGACCATTGAAAGCAAGCCCAATGATATGGTAAATAGCAGCAACGGTATGATCATTTGCAGCATGCCTGTTTCGAACCGGAGACCCCCAACCTGTTTGAGCAACCCGATGGACAGGATATAAGAGACACTGCCCACGATGGCATATGGAATGACCCGAACGAAGATCCTCATAGGTCTATCCAACTTATTATTAAGCCGTCCTTCGGTTCTTAGACGGGGAATGATCGACAGAGCCGAGGAGCCCAGCAGAGAGACCATAATGGTATTAACAAAGCCGATCACGGAGCTCATCATCGTACTGTTCGTCGGATTGTACAGCGCCCGCTGCTGAAGCATCATGCTAGAGGTCATGCTTCTCCTTATCAAATATCATTTATACGCCACCATATAGTACGCCGTCGAACTATCGGAGCTGGCGAAGGGATCAACTATTCTTGATCCGTTCCAAGCCATTAAAAAGTTTATGCAGAAGCACTACGAACATCTCATGATCTTCTGGCGTAAATTCCTCCATGACACCACTTATTTGGCCAATGAATTGAGGCGACATGGTAAGCATAACCTCTCTGCCTTTCTCTGTCAGGCGAATAGACGTCATCCTGCGGTCATCCAGACTACCGCGTGTAATGAACCCTTCGCGCTCCAAGCCATCAATCACGCTGGTCATCGTGGAACGTGTAACCCCGGAATAGGCAGCGAGCTCTGACGGAGTCCATGCTCGATCATCCGACAACAGCGGCATTAGAATTTTGAGCTTGCCCACAGACAGACCGTAATCAGACAACTTGCTGCTCAAATTATTGTATACCTCTTGAGAGGTATATATAAATGTCATGAGAGTTCTCATTGAACTCAAATCCAGATTTGGAAGAAGCTCTGCAATCTTCCGTATTCTTTTCTCGACTTCGTCAGGTTTGAAAAAATCAGACTCAGACGTCATTGTAATACTCCTTCCTCAAATAATAAGTAACCATATAGTACGGCATGAAACTAATTAAAGTCAATATATTTGTACAAAAACACCTTCAAGGCATCGCCACATCATACGACATGATGATATGCTCTTGAAGGTGTTTTCAGTTGTCTCACACTATATTACATCATGGCTGTGTCATTCTTAAAATCAGCGTTACAGCTTCCGCGCGGCTTGCCGCCTCAGAAGGCTCGAATCTGCCATGGCTGCGCCCTTCAACAATGCCCAGCTGCCAAGCCGCCGCTGCGGCAGGCTCAGCCCATGTGGGAATGCTGTCCCTATCAGCAAATGGGGCCTCCGCAGCTTGTGTATCAGCATTAGTTCCGTTTGCCCGCATCAAAAGGGTGATCAATTCTGCACGCGTAATCAAGGCATTCGGCCGGAATGTTCCATCCTCATAGCCTTGAATCAGCTTGTGCGCGGCTGCCTGCTGAATAGCCGGACGTGCCCATGCACTTAAGGCCTGACCGTCTGTAAAAGCAGTCTCTGCCGTGTCCTGACTGAGCTCAAGCCCAAGCGCGCGAGCCAGCATAACTGTAAATTCGGCGCGGGTGACCGTCTGCTCCGGACGGAAGCTGCCGTCCGGGAAACCATCGGCAATATGCAGCTGCACCGCTGTGCGGATGTTGTCGGCTGCCCAATGGCTTTCAATATCAGTGAAGACTGCCGAAGGCGCCCCGCTCTCCTCCACAGTTGGCTCCTCCTGAGTCGGTGTCTCCTGAGCTGGTGCTTCGGTCCCTACGGAGAAGACGGCGAACTTCGCGAAGTGATCTACTTTCGCTGTCAAGACACTGCCACTGATCGTGCCCTCCACTTCCGTCCACTTGGCAGCAGCTTCATCGTAGTAGAACAACACGGCCCGCCGGTCTGTACCGATCGTACTGGTCTGGAATTGAAAACGCAGCGTGATCGGCTTTAGGAATGAGCCCTCCTCATTCTTAGTCAATTCAAAGACGGAACTGAGCAGTTGCATCGACTCTGAAATATTTCCATTCTCCGGCTCCAGCTTGTTTATTTCCAGCGTGAATCCACTGCTTGCAGCACCAGCGGGAACCTCAACCGACAGCTCCTGGTTGAATTGGACCAAGCAGCCGCCGCTCTGGCTGCAAAACCATACGGCTCGGTTCGGCGTTCTATCCTTATCGGAGGAGGAACGATCCCCCGTTCCAGGATTCGATGGCTCAGACGGTGTCTCGGGGTCTGTTGGGATCGTTGGGTCCGTTGGATCTGTTGGCTTCTGCCACACTTCCACTGTGGCCTTGGCTGTAAATCCCTCATAGCGAGCCGTAATCTCCGTTATGCCCGGTGTCAGACCTGTAACTAACCCTTTAGTGTTCACGCTCGCAATCTCAGGATGCGAGGACAGGTACTGCACGCCTTCCAGGGCCGCCTCCTGTCTGCCATCGCTGTATACGGCTGTAGTTACGGTCTGGTAAGCTTCTCCCGCTTCCAGCCGATAAGAGGGCTGATCCAAGATAATGCCTACTAATTCGTCGTTCGGATCGTGCTCCATCACAATGACCTTCACCGTGGCCGTGAGCGCACCAGGATTGGCAATACCTGACGGCAAATTCAAGGTTCCGGTGAATGTGTATGCCCCTGCTGTGGCCGGATCATAGGCAGGAGCCCCCTCATCCCAGCTGACAGACACCACCTGCTCCGAGTCGTTGTCCAGCGTTATTTTCACCGCAGCGGGCAATCCCGCTGCTGCCAGCGGAGACCCATAAGGAACATAAATGTCGGAAATATAAGTCACATCCGTTACTGTAGGCGGTACTTGAGCATCCACAACCACCTTCACCTGTGCCTTCAGATTTTGCGGGTTCTCCGCCCCATCCGGCACGGTAATCATTCCGGTAAAGGTATATATCCCTTCTGCCGATCCTTCATAGATCGGGCTGCCCTGATCCCACTGGACTGCTGTTGCTGCTGGCAGCGTACCGTTGAGTATGAAGTCGGCCTGCTCCGGCAGCGGAATGTTTTGCAGCTCTGTGCCGTAAGCAACATGAATATCCGGAATGGATTCCACTTCCGTAATTTCATCTGCTGTGAAGTTATACAGCTCTTCCATACCAACTTCATATCCATGGTCTGGATCGGCTTGATAACGGACCGTTACGGCTTGCTCTCCAGTAAATACCGGAGGGTCATCAGGATTAACCGCCGTGAAGCTCTGACCGTTGTCCAGCGAATATTCCATGCGCTCATCCAGGCCAATTAGCCTGTTGCTATCATCATCCATGGTAAGGCCTTTTGGCTTGCCTACCCACATATGTACTACAACCGCTCGCTGATTGCCACCACCAAGCAGATAGCTGCCGTCGGCAAGCTGTGTGACAAAGCGGGCATTCCCGTAGCCTGTCGTGTCATCGCTCCAGGATTGATCCCACTGCTGCTCCCCGCTTGCCGAGGTCTTCAACAAGAGCATGGTTCCACCGTTATTTCCTCCACCCACCAGATAACCTCCGTCGGCTGTCTGGTGCACAGACGTGCCAATGGAAGTGATAGCCAGCGGATAATCGCGCATCCAGCTTAAGGTGCCGTCAGCTGCAACCTTGATCAGCATGATCCGCTGACCGGAGGCGCCGTCTATGAGGTTCCCGCTCATAATGTAACCGCCGTCGGCTGTCTGCTGAATGGCTTGAATGCTCAAGTAACCACTGCTTGGTGCGTAAGTCTTGCTCCACAGCAGTTCACCCTTCGCATCCACCTGAATCAATGCCGCATGCGAAGGACTTGAAGGATCAGAGCCTGCACGTATCGAGCCAGCCAGCATATAGTTCCCGTCCCCGACAGGAATCATATCCTGCACAGACACGTCGTCATTGAAGGCTGTCAGCAGTGATATCTCGGTGAGATTGCCTGACGTATCGGTTCGAAGCACGAATGGCGTCTGCGTATCACCCAAAATTTCCCTGTAGTGTCCGCTAATCATCCAGCCCTGACCGAGACTGTCATCCACTTCAAAAATAGTGGTGGGTGTAGCGATGGACTTGTTGTTCAAAGCGCTTTTCATTTGTACTTCTGACACTCCGTTGTTCCCTAACTTGCCATAGATCACGTACGGATTCGGGGCTTGACCGGCATAGAGAACTCCCCCATCCCCCGTTGCAGAAATACTTCGTATAGTGCGTCCATCCGAATAATTTACCAACCAACGAAGGCTCCTGTCCGCATCCATTTCCCCCACATTACTGTGGTCTGCACCATTCGCGGCAAAGATATATTCCCCATTCGCTACCTGCTCCATATCTGTTATCGGCCCTACTGAATCCGTATAGGTCTTGGCCGAGCTCGTAAAACGATCATCTGCATAAGCTATACGATAAGAATACCCCTGGAAAAACCCTATGATCAGGATAGCCGTCAGCATCAGGCCGATCTGCTTCTTACGAAATACCATAAATCCCCTCCCCCTATGGATAATAAAATATTATCATTTTTATATTCAATTTTGTGATATTAATTTATAAACTTGTTAAACGAAGCGCAACAACTAAAAAGACCCCACAAATGTGGAGGCCACTGAAAAAGTTCACCTCATAGGAAAAGGTACAGACCTTCAAAAAAATT